>artificially_reared_2__coassemble_142_pt1 | contig 47888 bp, 40 predicted proteins | sample artificially_reared_2__metabat2_low_PE_015 | metagenome-assembled genome bin artificially_reared_2 | reverse complement strand
AGCAAAGGACTGAAAATCCTTGTGTCGGCGGTTCGATTCCGTCCCAAGCCACCATTATGACATCGCGGGGTGGAGCAGTTGGTAGCTCGTCGGGCTCATAACCCGAAGGTCGCAGGTTCAAGTCCTGTCCCCGCAACCAATAAAGAAAAGTAAAAACGAGCGTTAATAAGACGTAGAAAATGAAAGCATGAGGAAATGACGATTAGTTATGACACATGATTGAATTTTACAAGTCTTATGTGAGTGTTACTAGACAAAAAGGTCCAGTGGTGTAGCGGTTAACATGCCTGCCTGTCACGCAGGAGATCGCGGGTTCGATTCCCGTCTGGACCGCCATTTAAATAGTTATAACAACTCTTTATTAGAGTTTTTTATTTTAGGCTAAACATTTTACTTGTTTAGTCTTTTTTTATTTCTCTTACGATTAAATTATGATCTCTATCAAACATTTTCTTACAGTTTGTTAATTTGCTTAATGATTTAAAAAGTGATATGATGAATATTAGTTATTAATAGTTAGGAGGAGTTTATTGATGAAAAAGCAAGCTGCACTGGAATTAATTGATTTTTTATATGCAAGTCCAACAGCATTTCATAGTGTTTTACAAACAGAATCATACTTAATGAACCATGGTTATACTGAATTAAAAGAGACTGATTCTTGGTCTTTACAAGCTAAAGGAAAGTACTATGTTAAGAAAAATGATTCTGCCTTAATTGCTTTTGAAATTGGAACAGGAGATATTGTTGATCATGGAATTCGCATGATTGGGGCACATACGGATTCACCAGGTTTTAGAGTAAAAGCTAAACCAGAGATGGTGACAGAAGGAACATACTTAAAATTAAATACAGAAGGTTATGGAGGACCTCTTTTATATACTTGGTTTGATCGTCCATTAGGATTAGCAGGAAAAGTAACGTTAAAAGGAGAAACACCACTTAAACCCATTACGAAGTTAGTCAATATTAATAAACCATTATTAATCATTCCAAGCTTGGCTATCCATATGAATCGATCAGTTAATGAAGGTTTTGAAGTTAATAAACAAAACGACACGTTACCTTTACTTGGATTAGTTAACGATCAGTTTGAAAAAGATAACTACTTAGTAAAATTATTAGCTGATGAGTTAAACGTGAATCATCAAGATATTATGGGATTTGATTTAAGTTTATACGAGTATGAAAAAGGTTCATTAGTTGGAATGAATGAAGAATTCATTTCATGTGGTGGACTAGATGATATGTGGATGGTTTACGCTGGAGTTAAAGCATTAGTTGAAAGTAAAGACAATGCAGCAACTAAAATGATGATTTGCATGGATAATGAGGAAATTGGAAGTTTAACAGCACAAGGTGCAAATTCAAATTTCATTCCTAATATTATTGAACGTGTCACATTAGCACTTGGAAAAGGGCGTGAAGACATGCATCGTACGTTAGCTCAATCAGTTATGATTTCTGCTGACTTAGCACATGCTGTTCATCCGAATGCGGCGCAAAAACATGATCCAACGAATCGTCCAGTGTTAGGAAAAGGTCCAGTGCTTAAAATTGCAGCATCGGGTTCATATAGTACAGACAGTAACTGTATGGCTATTTTTGAAGGACTGTGCCAAGTAGCAGATATTCCATATCAAAAATTCTATAATCGTTCAGATGTTCGTGGTGGAACAACAATTGGTCCAGTTACATCGTCTATTTTAACGATTCCAGTTATGGATATGGGAGCACCATTACTTGGAATGCACTCAGTTCGTGAATTAGCAACAGTTGAGGATCATGATTTAACGGTTAAATTATTTACAACATTCTTCGGAGCATAAAAAAGCTCGACCATTTGGTCGAGTCTTTTTTATTTCTTAGAATTTTCAATTTCTTCTGCCAATTGATTTAAATATTCCCAACGTTCATATTTATAAGATAATTTCTCTTCAACTTCTGTTTTTTGTGCCATAATTTCTTGTAGTTTAACGTAGTCTGTTTAATATTGAATCAGCTGTTCGTCTAATTCAACCACTTTTTCTTCTATCTCAGAGATTTCATCATCAATTGTTTCAAATTCTTTTTGTTCAGCGTATGTGAATTTTATCTTTTTCTCTAAGCGTGGTTTAGCTTTTTGAGTTTCTTTTAGTTTGGTCTCTTCTTGAATGGCTTCTTTTAATGCTTGGTTAGTTTCTTGAAACGCTAGATAGTCACTATAATTACCTGTATAGATGTTGATGTGACCATTTCCTTCATACGCAAAAATTTTATTACAAATACGATCTAAGAAATAACGGTCGTGTGAAACGGTAATTACAATACCATTAAAATCATCTAAATAATCCTCTAAACGTCTTAACGTATCAATGTCTAGATCATTCGTTGGCTCATCAAGAAGTAATACGTTTGGAGCATCCATTAAAATGCGTAATAAGTAGAGGCGACGACGTTCTCCACCTGATAATGTTCCAATTTGAGAATATTGAAGATGACCATCAAATAAGAAACGTTCACACATTTGAGAAGCCGTAATACGAGTTCCATCAGCTGTTTCGATATATTCACGCTTTTCTTTAATATAGTCAATCGCACGCATATTCGGATTCATTTCTTCACTTTCTTGAGCGAAGCATCCGATGTTTACTGTTTCTCCAATATCGATCGTTCCAGCATCCGGTTTAATTTTTCCACGAATGAGGTTAATTAAAGTAGATTTTCCAACTCCATTAGGACCTACAATTCCGATGCGATCCGTTCTAGCGAGTGTGTAGTCAAGATCATGAATAAGGCAGCGATCCCCATAAGATTTACTCACATGATTAAACTCCATGATTTTACGACCTAAACGTGTTGAAGCAACTGAGATATCGAGTGTTTCTTGAGAGGTATTTTTTTCTTGATTTTTTAAATCTTCAAAACGTTGTAAACGTGCTTTTTGTTTCGTAGAACGGGCTTGCGCTCCACGGCGAACCCAAGCTAATTCTTTTCTTAATAAGTTTTGGCGCTTATCTTCCATGGCAGCTTCAAGTTGAAGACGTTCCATCTTCTTTTCAAGAAATAACGAGTAGTTTCCATCATAGCTATATAAATTCCCTTTATCAAGCTCAATAATACGGTTTGTGACACGGTCAAGGAAGTAACGGTCATGGGTAATCATTAATAACGATCCTTTTCTTCCATTTAAATAATCTTCTAACTTAGAAATTGTTTCGTTATCTAAATGGTTGGTTGGTTCGTCTAAAATTAATAATTCGCATGGAGTAATAAGCGCTGAGGCTAATGCGACACGTTTACGTTGTCCCCCAGATAACTCTTTAACTTTTTGTGAGAAGTTTGTAATCCCAAGTTTGGTTAAGACAGATTTAGCTTCACTTTCTAAATCCCATAAATTCAAGCTATCGATTTGATCTTGAATTTTTAATAAGCGTTCATTGATTTCATCATTGTAATCTTTTTGTAAAATCTCAAGAATTTCTTGATAGTCACGTAGAAGTTTCATTTCAGGAGAATTTCCTTTGAAAACCTGTTCTAAGACAGTTGCCTCTTCATCAAATTCTGGATTTTGCGAAAGATATTCGATACGAACTCGATTTCCTTTTGTAATTTTTCCTGTTTCTGATGTTTCAATACCAGCAATAATTTTTAAAAGTGTTGATTTTCCGGTTCCATTCACACCAATGATTCCGATTTTTTCACCCTCACTGATTCCGAATGAAATATCTTTAAGTAATGTTTTAACAGAGTAGCTTTTACTTATATTTTCAATTGTCATTAAATTCAACTTTATCACCACTACATTTCTTAAATTATAGAACTATTATACCTTGTTTTAAAAAGAGAGGAAATAAAAAACCCGATTTAATCACGAATCGGGTCTATTGATCTTGTTTAAAGTGAATTTTTCCATTTTCAATATAAGGAAGGTGAATCTGGCAGTAGTAGGTGATTATGCGAATAGAAAAAATGAAGATTAGGCAAAGATAAGAACTAATCGTGAGTCCAATTAAAGGATAAAGCATCCAAAAACTAATCGCTCCAACTAAAGAGGCAACTGCATATATCTCGCGTTTTAAAATAGTGGGAACCTCTTGTGCTAATATGTCTCGAATAAGCCCACCTCCAACAGCTGTAATGACAGAAACAAATAAAAATGTCATAAAGTTATAATCTGATTCAATAGCTTTTATTCCCGCTGCAATAGTGAAGACAGATAAGCCAACGGCATCTAACATAATAAAAGAGATCTTCCATTTCATGCTTCCTCGCAACAGAATAACTAAAATCGTTGAAATAAGGATAATCATCATATATTCAGATTTAGAGAAAAAAATAGGAATTCCAATGTTAGTGACGACATCACGAGTCACTCCTCCTCCAATGGCAGTAACCGTAGCAAGCGTTAAAATCCCAAAAAAGTCCATTCTTTTTTCTATGGCACAAATAGCACCTGAAGCTGCAAAAACAAACAAACCGATATATTCAAAAAAAGTCATTAAGTCCACTTCAAATCCTCCCCCTAACATAAAAAATCGCATGATGGCAAATCTAATAATCTATTTATCCTATGCCAATTTTTTATGCATAAAACTCATTTGTCGTCTATTTTTTTGAATTTTTATGATGATGATGTTTACAAGTTTGAGGGACTGGGTCATAGCCCATTCCTCCCCATGGATTACAGCGTAAAAGTCGTTTAAAAGCAAGAAATCCTCCTTTTAATGCCCCGTGCGTTTCAATGGCTTCAATCGCATAATGGGAACATGTCGGAATGTAGCGACAACTTGGAGTAGAAAGAGGAGAAATATACGTTTGATAAAAACGAATGAGTTTGATCATCAAGTGTTTCATAAAAGAAAAGATCCTTTCGATAGTAAGATAATTTTATATTATCAGAAGTGAAAGTTTGTTTCAACTAGGTGGGTTTTATCATAACATATGTCGTACGATTTAGTTATGATTTCAGACTAATAGTTAATTTTAGTGAGGTGAGATGGATGTGTGGAATTTTTGGAGTGGTAAACTATCAAGTGAGTGATGTGAAAACAGCTGATGATCTAAAATGTGTACAATCGGTTATTCATCGTGGTCCAGATGAGGGGGGAACATTTTATGATAAGCATGTGTTTTTAGGTCATCGACGTTTATCAGTTGTTGATCTTGAACAAGGAAAACAACCGATGAGTTTTTATCATTACACCATTGTCTATAACGGAGAGTTGTATAATACCGATGAAATAAGAGAAGAGTTATTAGACAAAGGATATACGTTTAAAGGACATTCAGATACAGAAGTTTTGTTAAAAGCTTATGTTTGTTTTGGAGAAAAAGTGGTTGATAAGTTGAACGGAATTTATGCTTTTGCTGTTTGGAATAGCCAAGAACAAACGTTATATGTAGCACGCGATCGTGCAGGCGTAAAACCACTGTATTATCACTTGCTATCTGATGGAATTTTGATTGCATCCGAACAAAAACAAATTTTACAATACACTCATAAAAGTGAAATTACGTTAGAAGGATTTAAAGAATTATTAGCTGTTGGTCCTTCTCATACGCCAGGTCAGGGACTTTATCACGGAATTAACGAGTTAAAACCTGGTCATTATATGACGGTTTCTAGAGGGCAGATTAAATGTCATCAATATTGGGATGTAAAGGCAAATAAGCATGAAGATGATTTTGAGACAACCGTTGAAAAAACAAGAGCACTCTTATTAGATGCCTTTAAACGTCAATTAGTTTCAGATGTTCCACTTTGTACCTTTTTATCAGGAGGAATCGATTCTTCAGCGATTACCGCAGTAGCGGCTAGCCAATTGAAAAATCTTCATACCTTTTCAATTGACTATGAAGATAATTTAAAATATTTTAAAAAAACAGATTTTACTGTATCGCAAGATCAAGAGTTTATTAAGTTAATGTCGGATGTATATAAAACTCAGCATCACTATTGTGTGATTAGTAATCAAGACTTAGCTGATGCTTTAACTGACGCTGTTCATTTACGTGATATGCCAGGAATGGCTGATGTGGATTCTTCGCTATATTGGTTTTGTAAAAAGATAAAAAATGAGTTTACCGTGAGTTTATCTGGAGAATGTGCAGATGAAATTTTTGGTGGATATCCTTGGTTCTATCGTGAGCCACTAAATGGCATGTTTCCATGGCTTCGTGATTTAGAGGTTCGAAATACGTTATTAAAACCAGAGTGGCGAGAAAAATTAGATTTAGTTGGTTATGCTAAAGAACGATTTAATGAATCAATGGCACTAGCTCCTATTTTAGAGGGTGATCACGAATTAGAAAATGAAAAACGACAACTAACTTATTTAAATATGAAATGGTTTATGACGACTTTACTTGATAGAAAAGATCGAATGAGTATGGGAGCAAGTCTTGAAGTTCGTGTTCCATTCGCTGATCATCGAATTATGGAGTATTTATACAATATTCCTTGGGAAATGAAGTTTTATGAAGGAATGGAAAAAGGATTATTGCGTAAATCGTTAGAAGGATTACTGCCTAATGAAGTTTTATATCGTAAAAAAAATCCATATCCAAAAACACATAATCCTCACTATAAAGAATTAACTCAGGCGTTACTAAGAGAGGCACTTCGTGATTCAAACTCGATTTTACATGAGATTTTCGATGAAAAAAAACTATGGGCATTAGCTAATACGGATGACGAAATTATCACTCGACCTTGGTTTGGTCAGTTAATGACTCAGCCACAGTTAATTGCTTATTTATATCAATTTCATTTATGGTATAAAGATTATCAGATTTCTTTTGTTGAATAAGAAAAGGTCGTTAGCTGATTTAGCTAACGACCTTTTTATCGTAGAGGGGAGGGGGGGATAAAAAAGTGAGGAATAAAAGTTTTTGTTTTGTGACATACTAACAAAAAAGTCTAAGTTAAGGGGATTATACTATGCGTTGGATTGGTTATTTTTTGTTGACTGTCTTGGGGATTTTTATACTCTTATTATTCATCAAAATCAAGATTGAGATTTTAATCCAAAATCAAACAGGTTGGATTGAATTTAGATATCTTTGGTTGAAGTATCGAGTAAATTTAGATGATCTGATGAGTCAGTCGATGAAAGAAGAAGTCAAAGAGCAAGTTCAAGAAGTTAAAGAAGCAACAGAATCAAAAGTCATGAAAAAAGAAGTAAAGACAGATGTAAAAGTTAAGAAAGTTACAGAAGTGGAAACTGTTGATCAACCATCGATTAAAGATCATCAATCAAAAAAAATAAGGGTCACAAAAGAAGAAAAATTTAAAGAAAAAAAAGTGAAGAAACAGCTAAACTTAAAAAAACTAAAAAAGATATTACATCGTTTTAAACGTATTTTTAAAGAAAGTAAGATTGTTTTGAGACGAGTTACGAAGCAAATAAAAATCAATAAGCTTGATTCATGGATTGAGTTTAGTGTAAATGATGCGATGACAACCGGATGTTTGCTAGGTGTAATTTGGGGGATTCAAGCAAACATCTATGCACTGATTGAACGTTATGTGAAAAAGATTGAGTCGTATCATTTTAATGTCACAAGTAAATTTAATGGAAATTCAATTTTATTAAATCTATCATGCATACTCTCTTTCAGATTGGGAAATATTATTATTGTTCTTTTATTATCGTTTAAAGAATTATTAAGAATTAAAAGACTGGTAAAGCTAGAGGAGGAAAGATAAAATGGCTGAACATCCAATTCATAATTTAATGAAAATTTCCATGGAAAATATTAAACAAATGGTTGATGTCGATACAATTGTTGGAAATCCTGTTAAAACTGATCAAGGAGAAACGATTATCCCTGTTTCTAAAGTCAGTTTTGGATTTGCAGCGGGTGGTAGTGAGTTTGAATCAGAACATAAAATAGGCCCAAATAATCAACCACCATTTGGTGGCGGAAGCGGTGGCGGAATTTCAATCACACCAATTGCTTTTTTAGTCGTTAATCAATCAGGTGTTGAATTAAAGCACTTAGAAGAACGTACCTCTTTATATGAACGTTTATTAGATCAAGTGCCTAGAGCGGTTAATAGTATTATGAATGAGTTTGATAAATCAGGTCATAAATCATCTCAAGTTGATGATAATGAAAATGAGTAAAACATTTGTTTTACTCATTTTTTATGTTAAAACATCTAGATGAAATAGGAAAAACTTAGTGAAATAATGTATAAAGTCTTCAAAAAGCGCTTTTTTAGTAGTTGTTGTTCTATAAAGGTTATAACATTTTTTGGACTAAAGCAGTGACATTAACTTAAAGTTGTAGTAAAATCAATGTGTATATCATGAAGAGGTGATTTTTAGTGCTTAGACCTGAGGTAATTGAACAACTATTTGATCTCGTAGATGAAACCTCGATGATCATTAGCTCGGAGTTAAAGATGAGCTATTTACATGCGATGTGTGAATCATGTGAAAATATCATGTCGCAAGAAATTAGCCAATCGATTAGCGAAGAGTCGAAGGAAACGTTACAGCAACAATATGCTGTATTAGAGGGGTTAGAGTTTACACAAGAGGAAATAAGAAAAGCGCTTCAGTTAGCGATTTTGAAAGGACTAAAATCAGAACGTTTAACAAATGCAATTATGACACCTGATTCAATTGCTCTAATTTTAGGATATTTAATCTCTAAGTTTGTCAAAAACTTTAATGAAGTTCGAATGGCTGATTTAACGGTTGGAACGGGTAACTTATTAACTGCGACTTTAAATCATTTACAAGTTGAGCCACAAGAAATTTTTGGGGTTGAAATTGATCGTGATTTATTAAAAATTGCATGTACACTTTCTGATATGCAAGAATATGCAGTGCAATTTTATCAACAAAGTTCATTAAAACCATTATTCATTGATCCACTCGATTTAATTATTGGAGATTTACCTGAAGGACAATTAGAAGAAGAGGAAATGAATCAATTAGGATTAACATTAGCTCAAAAGGGTGTTAATTATCTACCTTATTTATTAATTGAGAATCATCTTAATTATTTAAAACCAGGCGGATATGCTTTTTACGTCATCCCAAATGATTTATTTAGCCAAACTCATTCACAAGCGTTTCATCAATTACTGACATCAAAGGCAAATATTCAGGCTTTATTGCAGTTACCAACCACTCTATTTAAACAAGATGAACTTGGGAAAAGTTTATTTATCATTCAAAAAAATGGAGAGCATGTGAAACCAGTTGGTGAAGTGTTAGTTGCACAATTACCGAATTTCAATGATGCGCATCAATTTAATAAGATGCTTACACGTATTGAAAATTGGATAAAACTTAACAAATAAAATGGAGGGTATCGTCATGACTAAAATTTTATCAGTCAATGCAGGAAGTTCATCATTAAAATTTCAATTATTAGAAATGCCAGCTCAAACAGTTATCACTAAAGGATTAGTTGAGCGTATCGGATTTGAAGATGGGGTATTTAACATCAAATTCGAAGATCAAAAAATTGAAAAAGTATTACCAATCAAAGACCACAGTATTGCGGTTCAATTATTATTAGAAGCATTATTAGAATTAAACATCGTTTCTAGCTACGAAGAAATTAGTGGAGTTGGACACCGCGTTGTTCATGGTGGAGAAAAATTCGATCGCTCAGTAGTTGTAACACCAGAAGTATTAGCAGAAATCGAAGCATTATCAGAATTAGCACCACTTCATAACCCAGCAAATGCTTTAGGAATTAAAGCATTCATGAAAGAATTACCACACGCTGTTTCGGTTGCTGTATTTGATACTGCCTTCCATCAAACAATGGATAAAGATGCTTACTTATATCCAGTAAAATATGACTGGTATACAAAATACGGAGTACGTAAATATGGATTCCACGGAACTTCTCACCAATACGTTGCAGAGCGCTGTGCTGAATTATTAGAAAAACCATTAGCAGAAACTAAAATCATTACCATCCATATCGGAAATGGTGGATCTTTATCAGCAGTTAAAGGTGGACACTCAGTAGATACAACAATGGGATTCACACCATTAGCAGGAATCATGATGGGAACACGTTCAGGAGATGTTGATCCAGCTGTTTTACCATTCGTGATGGAAAAAGAAAACTTAACGATTGATCAAGCAGTCAATGCGTTAAATAAAGAATCAGGATTATACGGAGTATCGGGAGCTTCTTCAGATATGCGCGATATCTTAAAATTAGTAGCTGAAGGAGATGAGCGTGGAACAATCGCGTTTAACTTATTCATTAAACGTATTTGTGACTACGTTGGATCATACTTTGTTTATTTAGGTGGAGTAGATGCAATCGTATTTACAGCTGGTATTGGTGAAAACTCTATTCCAGTTCGTGAAGCAGTTGTGAACCGTTTAGGAGCATTAGGAATTCAATTAGATGCACAAGCAAATAATGTGATGGGAGAAGAAGCGTTAATCTCAACAGCTGATTCAAAAATCAAAGTATTTGCCATTCCAACAAACGAAGAGTTAATGATCGCCAAAGATACATACGCATTTGTTAAATAATGATTAATAAATGATAAAAAGAAGCGGGATTCTATATAGGATCCCGCTTTTAAATTAGGTAGTATTCCATCATGTAATTTAAAGAGGTTGTGATATAATTTAATCATTATATGCGCTTAGAGGTGAAATTATGTTAAATGAAATTTGGAATCAAATCGTTCGCTTTAATAAAATTATCATTCATCGTCATGTGAGCCCTGATCCTGATGCACTAGGTTCTCAACTAGGATTAGCAGAGCTTATTCGTCATAATTATCCAGAAAAAATGGTTAAAACCGTTGGATTTACAGAACCATCATTAGATTGGATGGGAGTCATGGATGAAGTCAGTGATGAAGAGTATGAACAGGCTTTAGTGTTCATTATGGATACCGCTAATTCAGCTCGTATTGATGATGGACGCTATAAGCTAGGAGCTAAACTGATTAAGTTAGATCACCATCCAGTTGTTGAAGATTATGCTGAAATTAATTACGTTGATACACAGGCAACTGCAACTTCTGAAATTGTGGTAAATTTATTTTTAGCTAATGAACAAGCATATAACTTAAAGATGCCTTTAAAATCGGCTGAGCATTTGTATACAGGAATTATTGCTGATAGCGGACGTTTTTTATACGACAGTACAACGAAGCATACATTAGCTGCTGCAAGCTTTTTATATGATTGTGATATTGATCGTAATAAAATTCATGAATTATTATACCGTCGTCCGTTAAATATCGTTCAAGCACAAGGCTTCGTTTTAAGTCAGTTTGAAGTCAGCGAGGCAGGAGTTGCCTATTTTAAAATGTCTAAAGACGTTCAAGAATCTTATGGATTAACGACAGGAACACGTTCAGCACTAGTTAATACGTTAGCCAATATTGAAGGAATTCGTGTTTGGGTTTGCTTCTTTGAAAATGAAGATGGGCGTATTCGCGCGAATATTCGCTCGAACGGACCGATTATTAATGAAGTAGCCGCTAAATTTGAAGGTGGTGGTCATCCAAAAGCATCAGGTGCGATGGTTAAGACATGGGATGACTGTCAACTACTGCTTGATGAATTAGAGCAAACCTGTTTATCTTATCTAAAAGAGCTAAGTTAATTTTTGATAGATAAAAATAAAAATTAAGGGAAGACTATCCATCGTTAGGAGTCGTCTTTTCTATCATATTAAAATTAAAAGTAAATAAACGTTTTGATGATAAAGAAATGGTAGGGGGTTCGAATGGGATTTACACATTTACAGGTACGATCAGCTTATTCATTACTAACAAGTTCCATTAAAATAGCTGATTATATCAACTTAGCAACCTCGCGGGATTTAAAATCACTGGCCCTAGTTGAAGATGGGACGATGCATAGTGCCATCAAGTTTTATAAGGCTTGTCAGCTAGCAGGAATTAAACCCATCATAGGAATACGTTTAAACATAAAAGTAGATGAGTTTAAAGATGATTGGACATTAATTGCCAAAAACAATAAAGGCTATCAAGCACTATTAAAATTAGCCTCTGCCGCAGCACTAGAGGATGGAGAAGTAACGATTGAGGACATCATTACTTACTCGTCAGATGTAATTGTGATTACTAGTGGTGAACAGGGATTTTTAGTCTCTCTGATTGAACAACGTCAGCAAGAGTATTTAACTCAATATTATGAGCAATATTTAAGACGAATTAAACATTTGTATATAGGTCTTTTACGTGTGAATCGTCAAACCTATGACCTTTCACAAGGATTGATTTATTGGGCAAAAAGTATTGGATTAAAAACAGTCGCTTTAAATGATGTTCGATATCTTGAACAAGAGGATGCAAAAACATTAACCTTTTTAACCGCAATCAAACAAAATCAATCGATTAAGCAAATTGAAATTCAAGATGTTGAACGTTATTTTAAAACGGAAGAAGAAATGCGTACACTATTTAGTGATCATTTAGAATCCATTGAAGTAGTAAGTGAAATTGTTGCAAGTTGTGAAATTGAAATTCCACTTCATCAACAATTATTACCGAAATTCACGACACCTGAAGGTATTTCTTCAGATAGTTATTTAGAAGCACTTTGCTATAAGGGGTTAGTCAAACGATACAAAGAAGAGTTATCGGCTACTCATAAACAGCGATTAAGTTACGAGTTAGGCGTTATTAAAGAGATGGGATTTGCTGATTATTTTTTAATTGTTTGGGATTTTATTAAATACGCTAAAACGAATCACATTTTTGTTGGCCCTGGTCGTGGGTCTGCAGCGGGTTCTATTGTTGCTTATGTTTTAGGAATTACGAATGTCGATCCAATTAAATATAAGCTGTTATTTGAGCGCTTCTTAAATCCTGAACGTATAACGATGCCAGATATTGACATAGACTTTCAGGATAATCGTCGTGATGAAGTAATTGAATATGTACAGACTAAGTATGGTCCTAAATGTGTGGTACAAATTGCGACTTTTGGAACTTTTCAATCGCGATCAGCTTGGCGTGATTTAGCTCGTATTCATGAGGTTGACATTCAATTAATTAATAAAGTCGCAGCTTTTATTTATTCGGGAATGACGTTAAAGGAAATTTACAATCAAAATCAGGAGTTACGAGAGTTCTTTTTAAGCTATCCTAAATTAGAGACTATTTATCAAGAAGCAATGAAAATTGAAGGACTACCTCGTCATACTTCTATCCACGCAGCGGGAGTTATTATTAGCGATCATGACTTAACCGATTATACAGCGATTATGGAAGGTCCAACTGGCATCTATGTTTCTCAATATGAAGCTGAAGATTTAGAAGCCATTGGCTTATTAAAGATGGATTTTTTAGGATTAAAAAATTTAAATATGCTACAGCAAATGACGTCTTTAATTAAACAAACGTCTGATCCAACCTTTGATATAGCTAAAATTGATTTTAATGACGCCAAAACGTACGAGATGATCGCAAGTGGTCAAACAACGGGAGTATTTCAGTTAGAATCTGATGGGATGCGACAAGTTCTAAGAAAGGTTCGTCCTTCATGTTTAGAAGATATTGTCGCTTGTAATGCTTTATTTAGACCTGGGCCTATGGAAAGTATTCCTCTTTTTGCGGCTAGAAAAAATGAACAGCAAGCTATTGATTACTACCATCCGAGTTTACAAGGAATTTTACAAGATACCTATGGAATTATTGTTTATCAGGAACAAATCATGCAGATTGCTCACGTCGTTTCAGGATACACATTAGCTGAAGCAGATGTCTTAAGACGTGCCGTTTCTAAAAAACAAAAAGACGTACTTGAAGAAGAAGAAAAAACATTTGTTTTTAAAGCTGTTGAAAGAGGCCATACTCAAGAAATTGCGACGCAGTTATACGCTTTAATTTTAAAATTTGCCAACTACGGATTTAACCGAAGTCATGCAGTCGCTTACAGTATGGTTGCTTATCAAATGGCTTATTTAAAAGTTCACTATCCGACGTATTTTATGAGTGTGGCCTTAACAAACGTCATTGGAAGTGAGCGTCATACTGCTCAATATATTAAAGAGGCTAAGCAACTAAACTTATCTATTTTACCACCTTCTGTGAATTCGAGTGGATTAGTTTATCAAATCGAAGGTGAAGCGATCCGTTTTAGCTTACTACCTATTAAGCATATTGGGTTAAACTTAACTCGTCAGCTAGTTCAAGAACGCGAAGAGGGATTGTTTCACTCATTCTATGACTTTATTATTCGAACGAAACGTTTTATGAATCAAAGAGCTTATGAATGTTTAATAGACGTTGGTGCATTAGATGAGTTTGGTTATAATCGTCAAACACTTCATCATAATCTTAAAGCGATTCTTGATTTTTCTAAATATGATGGTGGTTTATTTGAAACAGATTTCGAAGTTCAAGTATTAGCTAAAGAGTTTTCCCAATTAGAGCTAATGAAGCGAGAAAAAGAATTGCTAGGATTTTATTTAAAAGCTCATCCTATTTATTTGATGGCTAATGCCGCTAAGGAAAACGGATGGTATTATCCAAGTGATATTGCTCATTTGACACTTTCTCAAGCAACTTTTGTTGGGTTTGTTGAGAGATTTAGAGAAATTAGAGATAAAAAAGGGAATTTAATGGGATTCTTAGAAATAAGTGATGAACATGTATCGTTAACTGTGACTGTTTTTTCTGATCAATATAAGAGTGAATATCGCAACCTTTTAGGAAAAGTGGTAGCGGTTAACGGAAGAATTACTATTCGAAATAATGAAAAAAATCTCAATCTTAGTAAAATAATAGCGGTTTCATAGCAGAAACCGAGAGGAAAAGATTTATAAATATTGAAAATACTGATATAATATGTGAGGAATAATCTTCATTAAATGGATGATGATCAAAATTCTAGTGTGAGGTGAAACACTATGGTAAAAAGAATTGGTGTGCTTACTAGTGGTGGAGATGCACCTGGTATGAACGCAGCCATTCGTGCCGTTGTAAGAGCAGGTATTGCTAACAATATCGAAGTATTCGGTATTTACAATGGATATGCTGGATTAGTTAAGGGTGATATTAAACCATTAACGAATAGTGATGTTGGTGGCATCATTAATCGCGGTGGAACATTCTTAGGATCAGCACGTCTTCCAGAGTTCAAAAACATTGAAGTTCGTGAACTTGGTGTAGAGCAACTGAAAAAGCACGGAATTGAGGCATTAGTTGTTATTGGTGGCGATGGTTCTTATATGGGAGCCAAAAAATTAACTGAGATGGGAATCAACTGTATCGCTTTACCGGGTACAATTGATAATGACATCGTAAGTAGTGATTTCACAATTGGTTTCGATACTGCTTTAAACACAGTTATTGATGCAATTGATCGTTTACGTGATACATCAGCATCACATGCTCGTTGTAGCGTAGTAGAAATCATGGGCCGTCATTGCGGTGACTTAACTGTATGGGGAGCGATTGCAAGCGGTGCTGAAGACTTAATCGTACCTGAAAAAGGTATCAACATGGATGAAATTGTAGCTCAAATTGAAGAAGGTAAAAAACGTCAAAAGAAACATTTCATCGTTACTTTAGCTGAATTAATGACAGATGCTCATGAATTAGCAAAAGAAATCGAAAAACGCACTGGTGTTGAAACTCGTGCAACTGTTTTAGGGCACACACAACGTGGTGGAGCACCAACAGCAGCGGATCGTGTTTTAGCAAGTCGTATGGGTGCTTATGCCGTTGATTTATTAATTGAAGGTCAAGGTGGACGTTGTGTGGGAATTCGTAACAACGAATTAACACATTACGATATTTTAGAAGCACTTGATTTACCACGCGTATTCGATGAAACAATGTATAACTTAGCAAAACAATTATCTTAATGAAAACAAATAGTTGAAGTAAGATTATTGAATATAACTTAAAAAGGAGTGTACTAGGAAATGAAACATACTTTCAAAAACACAAAAATGATTTGTACAATTGGTCCTAAATCAGAACCAAAAGAAATGTTATCAAAATTAGTAGATGCAGGAATGAACTGTATCCGTTGTAACTTCTCTCACGGTGATCATGCTGAGCAAAAAGCTCGTATGGATTTAATCCGTGAAATCAACAAAGAAAAAGGAACTCACGTAGCTATTTTATTAGATACTAAAGGACCTGAAATCCGTACTCACTTATTCGAAAATGGTGGAGTTGACTTAGTTGCTGGTCAAACTGTACGCGTTGCTATGAACGAAGTATTAGGAACAGCCGAAAAATTCTCTATCACTTACCCAGGATTAATCAATGACGTAGTTGTTGGTGGAACAATCTTAGTTGACGATGGATATGTTGAATTAACAGTTACTGAATTAGATCAAGCTAACCAAGAAATCGTATGTACAGTTAAAAACTCTGCATATATTAAAGACCGTCGTGGAATCAACGTTCCAGGTGCTAAATTAAATATGCCATTCATCTCTGAAAAAGATCGTTCAGACATGATCTTTGGATGTGAAATGCAAGTTGATTACATCGCTGCATCATTCGTTCGTCGTGCAGAAGACGTATTAGCAATTCGTGAAATCTTTGCTGAGCAAGGAAATACTCATACTCAAATCATCTCTAAAATCGAAAACCAAGAAGGTGTTGAAAACTTAGATGCAATCATCGAAGTATCAGACGGAATCATGGTTGCTCGTGGAGACTTAGGGGTAGAAGTACCAGCTGAAGATGTACCATTAATCCAAAAAGAAATCATTGCTAAATGTAATGCTGCAGGAAAAATCGTTGTAACTGCAACTCAAATGTTAGAATCTATGCAAAAAAATCCACGTCCTACACGTGCAGAAGTATCAGACGTTGCTAACGCAATCTTCGATGGAACTGATGCAATCATGTTATCAGGAGAATCAGCTGCTGGACAATATCCATTAGAAGCTGTTGAAACAATGGCTCGTATCGCTCGTCGTACTGAGCAAGCTTTAGATCATCAAGAAATTATCGCTCGTGCTATGGCATCATCTACACGTAACGTATCTTCTGCTATGGGATTAGCTGTTGCAGATACTGTAGAAGATTTAGGAGCTCAAGCTGTTATCGCTTGTACACAATCAGGAGCTACTGCTCGTGCAATCTCTAAATACCGTCCATCTGCACCAGTTGTTGCTGCAACTTCTTGCGAAAAAACAGCTACATCTTTAGCATTATACTGGGGAGTTCAACCAGTTGTTGTTGAAGAAACAGCTAACACTGATGAATTATTAGCTACAGCTGCTAAAGTTGCTGAAGACTTCGCTGGATTAGAATCAGGAGAAATCGCAGTTGTTACTGCTGGATTACCTGCAGGTGAAGGAAACACTAACTTAATGAAAATTCATGAAGTTAAATAATTAATTTCTTTTGATTAAGGAGGGGATATTCCCCTCTTTTTTTATGCGATGAAAAAAGGCGTTGTTTCACCAGCAACACCCTATGTTATAGAATTACAGTTCTATACTTATAAAATAACATTTATTATTATACTTTTTCGTGACTAAGATAGAAAATCGTAAGTTTTTGCTTTAATTTTAAAACGTCTTATAGGATGAGTTTATAAGTTTTAAAAGGTTATACCACAAAAAAAGAACGGAAATTTCCGTTCTTTTTTTAATAAAATTAGCACATTGGTTTTGTTGGGCAACCTTGACCTTGCATTGCCAATCCACACCAGTCTTCATTACGAAGTCCGTGATCATATTGATGAGTTTCCATACCTTCTTGTTTGCAGATGACATAATCATGATGATTATGATGATGGTGAACATTGCGTACAACAACTGGTACGATATGTTCTACTCGGTGATGGTGATGAACTTCTGGCATACAGCATACAGTTGGTTCTACTACTTGACAGCAGCTTTCAAAATGCATAGGGCCACAAGCATGTGCTGGCATTTGCATTGACATTGGATGAGGCATTGACATTTGATTAGCCATTGGCATTGGAGCCATTTGAGGAACTCCCATTTTTGAATCACATGTTTTTTCTGGCATATTCACCATTTCCGTTTTTACTGACATTGGTTGTTGCATTGTAGGTACTGCATAAATCATAGGTTGTTGAACCATTGGAGCTTGACATCCTCCACATCTATTGTATCCATTCATAACATATAACATCCTTTCCTTTGAAAATCAACTACAATATAGTATATTACCTAAAGCAAAAAAGGGTTTGGCAGTAGCCCAATTTTTTTGAAGTTTTACTATTCTTTCAGATGGCAGATTAGAAAATAAAGTGAATTCATCTGTTAAGATGGATATTTTCTTCAGTACCTTTGTAAAAAAGTGGATATTTTAGCTATGATCAACATTTAATTCAAAGTCTTTTGCATTGAGAAAAATAGGCTTTAGTCAAATAAAAAAAGACCAATAAATTGGTCTTAGTCTTTAATTAGCAATTGAAAAAGTTTGATCAGTTAATTCAAAGTTATTAAGAAAACCTGATGAGGCATATAGTAACTTATCGTTTGTGACATAAAGTGCTTCAACATCCTCAAGAGATTCAATTAGCTTCAATCCTTCCTCAATTCCAAGTGTAAAGGCAATGGTTGATAGGGCATCCGCTGTCATTGAGCTATCTGCAATAATTGTAACCGACATTAAGCCATTTTCAACGGGATATCCCGTCTTAGGATCTAATATGTGATGGTATGTGACACCATCTTGTTCAAAGAAACGTTCATAAGTTCCAGAAGTAACAATACTTTTGTTTTTAACTTTAGCAATTCCAAGATACTCGCCACGTAAAGAGAATGGATTTTGAACCCCTACCTTCCAAGTTTCTTTATTTGTCTTTTCACCATAAGCATAAACATTACCACCTAAATTAATAATTGCCTGTTGATTACCGTGTTTTTTTAAAATAGAGGCAGCGACGTCAGCCGCATATCCTTTAGCAATTCCCCCTAAGTCAATCATCATATTAGGTTCCGTTAATTTCACTGTTAACTCGTCTTCGTTTAATTCTACATTTTCATAATTAATTAAGGTTAAACTCTCTTCAATTTCTAACGGATTTGGAACATGAGCATCTTCAAACCCAATTTCCCACAGTTTAACTAGAGGCCCCACAGTAATATCAAATCTTCCCTGTGAAAGTTTTGAATACTCTAATCCTGTTTTTATCACATCAAAAGTTTCTTGGGAAACTTTAACAGCTTTATTTCCTGCCTCATGATTAATTTCAATGATTTCACTCGTTGTTGCGTTATTTATCGTCATTTTTGTCTCAATTTCCTCAATAGCTGTAAAAATTTCATCAAAAATGCTTTGTTGAGGATTATCATAAAGGGTAATATTTACAATGGTCCCTAATAAAAACTTATTTTGTGAGATCGGTTCGAACGATTCCGGTTCTTTTTGCTGACATCCAACTAGTAGAAGTAAGAGTAAAAATAATAAGTGTTTGATACGTTTCATAAAGCAATCCTCCATAGTTATTTTGTAATAGCATATCATATTTTAACGGATAAAAAAAAGGAAGATTTTCAACTTGTGAAAATCTTCTTTGTTTTAGTCGATGACAGGACCATTAGCTAATGCGTTAGTTGCTAACTCAATAAACTGTCGAACATCAATCGTTACTCCATTAATATCTGTCGTTTTATTTTCTTCATTAAACGTCATTTGCATAGGATCTTGAATGTCAATTAAATATTGCTCTAATAAATTGGACTGTTCTAGCCACTGTTTGGATGATTTTTCTTGTTCAACTGTTTGAGAAGCGAGTGAAGTTGTTTCGGAGTTAGAGGCGGTATTCCAGTTAACTGAAATAATATATCCATTTTGAACAAGTAAGTCCATTGTATGTAATAAATTACTATCTTCAATTAACGTTTCGGCATAGTAATGACCGTCTCGATAATTTCCAAGTTCAATGGGACCCGTTGCCAGTGCTGTATTCATTAGATTAGTAAAAGAATTAAGATCCATGTTATTTTCCGAATCGTTAATCAGATCCCAATTGTTTTCTAATAGTTCAGCAAGTTGATATTTAGCCATATTTTTTTCAATGAATTGGACGCTTTTATACCAATTGGTTTCATCTGAGGTGTCGATTTCATTGAGAGAAAGTTCACGCTTAAATGCTGTGGCATCCTCATTTATGGCATCAAACATCAAGTTATTCAGTTCTCCATCGATAATATCGAAATTAACAATATTTTTCCACCCATCAGTTGAGTAGTCTGCTTCTTCAGCAAAGTAATGACCATCACTTAAAGCAGAGATGGAAGTTTGTTCATCCTTTAGTTTTGTATCCACTTGACTTGACTCTTTTAATTGATCGTCTAGATGAGTCATAGATGTATCGTTAGCTGCTTCACAGGCTGTTAACAGACCTATGAGTGAGATAATCGTCAGTGATAGAGATTTATAGTTCATAAACTGTCCTCCTAAGCATTCAAATAGAGTACTTTTTGTTATTTTAACATAGGTTCGATGTAGAATGGGTGAGAAGTTATTGCTTTTATTGTCGATGAAGGAGGTAGGCTATTTAAAGTAGAGAACCAAAAATAATGATGAAACTTGTTGAATTTTCCCCATAGAATTCATAAAAATATTGAAATTGTGAAAAAATGTGATAAAATAAAAATGAATTAAGAAGATTTATACTTTATAGCATTAACTTTTTCTATTCTTTAAGTATTTTTCTAAGTTAAGGAGAATACTTAATAAATGGATGGGGAGAGTTACTTTTTTTTATGACGGTGAGAGGTTATAGAAAAAAAGTATTGTTATTTGAGGAGGAGTCTCATGAAGAAGGTAGTTGTACTTGGTGGAGGATACGCAGGTGTTCTTACAGCTAAAAAATTAGCTAAAAAATTCAAAAAGAACAAAGATGTTCAAATTACTTTAATTGATAAGCAATCTTATCATACGATGTTAACAGAATTACACGAAGTAGCCGCAGGACGTGTAAACGAAGAGTCTATTCGCATGGATTTAAAAAATATTTTCGCGGGGCGCAATGTTAATGTCGTATTAGATGAAATTAAAAACATTGACTTTGATCGTAAAGTATTAAAATCAGATCAAGCAACTTATGAGTATGATTATTTAGTAATGGGGACAGGATGTAAGCCAACATTCTTTGGAATTCCAGGAGCAGAACACGCTCATCAATTATGGTCGTATACTGATGCAGTTAATTTACGCGAACACATTTTAAATATGTTCCGTCAAGCTGCTTTAACATCAGATAAAGAAAAACGTCGCGAGTTACTAACATTTGTAACGGTTGGAGCAGGATTTACTGGTGTTGAAATGGCAGGTGAGTTAGGAGAGTGGAAAGACGAATTATGTCGCTCATTCCATATTGATAAAGAAGAAGTGACATTATATGTGGTTGACTTCGCACCAAAAGTTTTACCAATGTATCCTGACAAACTAGTTCGTAAAGCAGAGCGTCGTTTAGAAAAATTAGGAAACCAATTAGTCATGAATTCTGCTGTAAGCGAAATTCAAGCTGATAAAGTTATCTTAAATAAAGGTGAAACAGTTATTAATACACGTACTGTTATTTGGGCTGCAGGTATTGAAGGATCAGATATTGTGGATCAGGCCCAAGTTGAAAAAGCAGGTCGTGGACGTATTGTAACAAATGCACACTTACAAGCTAAAGATTATTCAGATGTTTATGTCGTTGGAGATAATATTTTCTATATTCCAGAAGGTGAAGAACGTCCAGTTCCTCAGATGGTTGAAAATGCAGAACATTCAGCACCAGTGGTTGCGCATAATATTGCAGCAGATATTAAAGGTGGAGAGTACAAATCATATAAACCAACTTTCCACGGTTCAATGGTATGTATCGGTTCACGTTACGGGGTAGCTCAAGTCGGAATGCCAGGAATGTGGTTCAATTTATCTGGATTCTTTGCGATGGCATCAAAACATTTAATTAACTTAGTTTATTTTGTTCAAGTTTTAGGACTTAATAAAATTTGGTCATATTTAATGCATGAATTTTTCCATACAAAAAATAATCGTTCAATGGTAGGAGGATTATTATCAAATTCAGCTCCAGTTTTCTGGAAATTCCCATTACGAGTATTTGTTGGATTCATGTGGTTACAACAAGGGTTATCAAAATTACCTAAGATTGTTCATGACTTTAATAATGTTTTCTTATTACCACAACCTCCAAAAGCTGATACGCTTACTGCAGCATCAGGAGCAGTGTCTGATGCAGTAACACAAGCATCAGGAGCAGTAGCAGATGCAGTAACACAGGCATCAGGAGCAGTAGTAGAAGCAGTGGGTCAAGCAGCTTCAACAAATGGAGATATCTTTACAATGATGGCTGACTTAATTCATAATTTCATGGAATGGATTGCAGTTTTACCAGTTCCAGGATTTGTTGAGAATATGGTTGGATGGTCAATGGATACATTCTTCTATACAGCAGATGGAACTCAGTTTACGCAATTAGCAAGTTTAGTTCAAGGTGGAATGATCTGCGGAGAAATTATCTTCGGTGGTATGTTAATTATTGGTTTATTTACACCAGTTGCAGCAATCGCAACGATTGCTATGGGATGTATGATTTGGGCTTCAGGTATGGCACCAACTGAAATGTTATGGTATTTAGTTGGAGGATTTGCATTAATCGGAAATTCTGGAATGGTTCTAGGATTAGATTATTACGTTTGGCCTTGGTTACGTGATACGATGAAACGTATCCCATTATTAAGAAAATGGTATTTATACGTTGACTAATTTATAATAAAGCAATTAGGGGAAACATAGTTAATACAAAAGGGTATTGACTATGTTTTTCTTAGGTAGACTTTATTTTCAGAGGATTGACTTAAGGAGTAGCACTCCATTTATGTAGGTGATAACGTATGAATTCATTTTGGAAAGAAAAACCTTTAATGATTGATCATCTTAATCAAGTTGATCAAATTATTATTGAGCAACTAACAGTAAAACAACAAAAAATGAATGAGATATTGCAAGATTTAGCTCAATCAGGTGGAAAAAGAATTCGCCCAGGTCTTTGTGTCCTAGGTGCTGGATTTGGTTCAAAATCAATTGAGTCTATTTATCCATTGGCAGCTGTTCTTGAAATGTTGCATTTAGCTACACTTGTTCACGATGATATCATTGATGATGCCACTCATCGTCGTGGTCATTTAACAACTCAGCAAAAGTATGGAAAAGATTACGCGGTTTACACAGGTGATTATATTTTTACAAAATGCTTTGAAATTTTAGCGGAGCACTATGAGCTTCATCATATGCGTGAATTATCAAGAGCTGTTTCACGTGTTTGTGTTGGGGAAATTGATCAATTTGATGGTCGATTTAAATCAAATACTTCAGTTAAACGATATTTAAAAATTATTGGAGCTAAAACGTCTGCACTTTTAGCAACGAGTTTAGCTGTGGGAGCATATGAATCGGGTTGTGACGAAGCCTTTTGTAAGAAACTTGGTAAAATCGGGCTACATGTTGGGAATGCTTTTCAAATTATCGATGATATATTAGATTATACGGGTGATGAAGCTCGTGTAGGGAAAACGTTAGGAAATGATTTAAAACAAGGATACTACACGTTACCTTTAATCTATGCACTTAGAAAAAATGATAAGCAATTAAATGATTTATTAGCGTTAGAAGTTTATGATGATGAAGTTGTTCAACAAATTATTCATCGTGTGAATGAATTAGGTGGCGTTGATAAAGCACAAGAACTGGCTAAAAAGTATACAACTAAATCATTAAAAGCAATTGCTTCTTTACCAGCTTGTCAATCACGTGAAGATTTAGAGTGGATCACGAAGCGATTATTAGTTAGAGAACATTAGAGTCAATCTAATGTTCTTTTTTTTATTTACGAAAGTAAAAATAGATGATAAATATCCAAAAGCGTGAAAAAGTAACAAAAATATGGATTTGTTATCTACATAATCTAAAAAAGATAGGTTAAAATAGAAAAAGTGGTACTTGTTTAATGATTATAAAAATGAAGAGAGTGTGAATCGTCGTACTACTTACAACTTATTTTGAAAGGAGATTTTCAATGAAAACTTTACAACGAATTGGTAAAGCATTTATGGTTCCAGTTGCGTTGTTACCGATTGCTGGATTGTTATTAGGAATTGGTGCATCAATGCAACAATCATTATTAAACTATTTACCATTTTTAGAAAGTGACTTTTGGCAGACAGTTGCAGCTGTTATGAATAATGCAGGTGATATTGTTTTTGCAAACTTACCATTATTATTTGCTATTGGAGTAGCGTCAGGATTAACAGGTGATAAAGGGGTTGCAGCTTTAGCTTCAACGGTTGGTTTTTTAATTATGAATGTCGTAATTGGGGTATTTATGCCTGAGACATTACCTGAAAAATTGTATGCAAGCGTATTGGGGATCGATACGTTACAGACATCGGTATTCGGTGGAGTCATCATCGGACTACTAACGGCTTATCTATATAATAAGTTTTATAATATTAAGTTTCCTGATTTTCTTTCATTTTTCGCAGGTGCACGATTTGTTCCTATTATTACAGCTTTAGCATCAATTATTGTTGGGATTTTATTAGCTTATATTTGGCCACCTATTGGAAATCTAATTGCTAGTTTTGGAAACATTGTGGCTGCGGAAGGAACAAATCCATTATATATCTTGATTTATGGAATAACAGAACGTGCTTTAATTCCTTTTGGATTACATCATGTGTTTTATTTCCCGCTTTGGTATACAGAAGCAGGAGGAATTTACACTTCAATTGATGGTGTAGTTGCCAGGGGAGATCAACGTATTTGGTTCCAACAATTATCTGATTTTTCAAATTACGGATACCAAGCGATGATTGAAAATATCCAAGATCAGGAAGCAACGTTAGCAGGTCGCTTTATGACAGGAAAATATCCATTTATGATCTTTGGACTTCCTGCAGCTGCTTATGCAATGTATCAAGAAGCAGCGCCACAACGTAAAAAAGCAATTGGTGGATTACTGTTATCAGCTGGATTAACATCAGCTTTAACGGGTGTTACAGAACCAATTGAATTTACGTTCTTATTTGTGGCCCCTATTTTATTTGCTATTCACGCTGTATTAGCAGGGTTATCATTCATGTTAATGTATCTATTAAATGTTCATGTGGGAATGACTTTTTCTGGTGGATTAATTGATTTAGTGGTATACGGAATTTTACCTGGTGCTGAGTTTACAAACTGGATCAGAATTATTTTAGTTGGTGTTTTTTATGCCCCTGTTTATTACTTTATTTTCCGATTTGCTATTCGTCGTTTTGACTTACCAACACCAGGACGTGGGGAATCTGAAGATAAGTTAATCCCTAAGGAAGATTATCAAACATCAAAAACTACATCACGTAGTGAAAAATCAGTCGCTATTTTAGAAGCTTTAGGTGGAAGCTCTAATATTGATACATTGGATGCATGTATGTCACGTTTACGTGTTTCAGTGCATGATATTGATGAAGTGGATCAATTAAAAATTAAAGAATTAGGTGCATCTGGTATATTTGTATCAGGAAATAATCTGCAAGCGATTTTTGGAACGATTTCAGATCAGCTAAAATCACAAATTGAAAATATTATGCAGAATGAATTAAAAAATAAATAAAAAATAATAAAAAAAGATAACGTTAAGCAAATGATAGCGTTATTATTTAAAAAAATTGCAAATTACATCTATATTTGTTGAAAAAAAACAATATAATAGATATGAAAGATATTAGGAGGTGCACCATGGGAATTTTTGACGCATTCAAAAACTTATTCAATAAGAAAACTGAAGAACCAAAAAAAGGAATCTTCGCACCGATTACTGGTACATTATTACCAATTAGCGAAGTTCCAGACCCAGTATTTAGTCAAAAAATGATGGGAGATGGATTTGCTATTGAACCAACTGAAGGTAAAGTTTACTCTCCAGTAACAGGTAAAGTATTAAATGTTTTCCCAACAAAACATGCGGTAGCGTTAGAATCTAACGAAGGACATGAAATCTTAATTCACTTTGGTATGGACACTGTTGCATTAAAAGGTGAAGGATTTAATGCTCATGTTAAAGAAGGGGATACAGTAACACCTGATACTTTATTATTATCAGTTGACTTAGATGCTGTACGTCCAAAAGTACCATCATTAGTGACACCGGTTGTTTTCACAAACTTAGGTGAAAAAACAATCGAGTTAAAGAAAACTGGATCAGTGACACACGGTGAAGCTGATATTTTAGAAATTAAATAAATTTGTGAATTATATAACTTGATTTCTCCTGTTTGAAACGTTAAAATAAACATGGAAATCATTACTAGAAGAGGAGCGATTATCAATGGAAAAAATCTTCAAAATTACAGATGAAACTGGATTACATGCTCGTCCTGCTACAGTATTAGTAAATACAGCTAGCAAATTTAACTCAGAAATTTCATTAACATACCGTGACAAAAAAGTTAACTTAAAATCAATCATGGGTGTAATGTCTTTAGGAATCCAACAAGGTGCTGAGATCACAATCTCTGCTGAAGGTGATGATGCTGAAGCAGCAATCGCAGCTTTAACAGAAACAATCACTACTCAAGGATTAGGTGAATAATAATTATCTAATTTAGATACAATAGTACTGGGAAACCAGTACTTTTTTATTTTCCAAAAATAAACAGAAAATGCGACAAATAAACATATGTAACGAGTTACATATAAAACGCTATTGTGAAAATGCTTTAATCTGTTATAATAATTAAGTATAAAACCGTTATGAATGAAAGGGGTAGCATTGTGAATATTAAAGGTATCGCAGCATCAAATGGTATTGCAATTGCAAAGGCATTTAAATTAATTGAACCAGAATTAACAGTTGTCAAAACGACAATTACAGATGTAGAAGCTGAAATCAATTTATATAAAGAAGCTTTAGTTAAAACAACTGAAGAGTTACAAAAAATTAAAGTAAAAGCAGCACAAAACTTAAGCGAAGAAGAAGCAGCAGTTTTTGATGCTCACATCAATATGGCAAATGACCCTGAGTTATTAACTCAAACAACAGATAAAATCAAATCTGAAAACGTTAATGCATCTTATGCTTTTGATGAAGTTTCAAATATGTTTATCATGATGTTTGAAAGCATGGACAATGAATATTTCCGTGAGCGTGCAGCAGATATTAAAGATATTAAAAAACGTATTTTAGCTCACTTATTAGGTGTTAAAGTAAATGATCCTAGTACAATTGATGAGCAAGTCGTTATTATTGCAGAAGATTTAACGCCATCTGATACAGCTCAATTAGATCGTAATTTTGTTAAAGGATTTGCGACTAACATTGGTGGACGTACTTCTCACTCTGCAATCATGGCTCGTTCTTTAGAAATTCCAGCAGTAGTCGGAACAAAAACAATTTTAGAAGATGTTAAAGATGGAGACATGATCATTTTAGATGGATTAGAAGGAAATGTTATTGTTAATCCATCAGCTGAGCAAATTGCTCACTATGAAGAAGTAGCTCAAGCATATGAAGCGCAAAAAGCAGAATGGGCTAAATTAAAAAATGAAAAAACAGTTTCTAAAGATGGGCAACACGTTGAGTTAGCAGCAAACATCGGAACACCTAAAGATGTTGAAGGTGTTTTAGCTAATGGTGGAGAAGCAGTTGGATTATACCGTACTGAATTCTTATACATGGGACGTGACAACTTCCCAACTGAGGAAGAGCAATTCGAAGCATACAAAGCAGTATTAGAAGCGATGGGAGATAAACCAGTCGTTGTTCGTACGTTAGATATCGGTGGAGATAAAGAATTACCTTACTTACACTTACCAAAAGAAATGAACCCATTCTTAGGATATCGTGCGATTCGCTTATGCTTAGATGATAAAGATTTATTCCGTACACAATTACGTGCTTTATTACGTGCAAGTGCTTATGGAAAATTACGTATTATGTTCCCAATGATTGCAACATTAAATGAGTTCCGTTCAGCAAAAGCTTTATTATTAGAAGAAAAAGCTAAATTAGTTGCTGAAGGTGTAACAGTTTCTGAAGAAATCGAAGTAGGTATGATGGTTGAAATTCCATCTGCGGCAGTATTAGCTGATCAATTTGCTAAAGAAGTAGACTTCTTCTCAATCGGAACAAACGATTTAATCCAATATACAATGGCTGCTGACCGTATGAATGAAAAAGTTTCATACTTATATCAACCATATAACCCAAGTATTTTACGTTTAGTAAAAATGGTTATCGATGCTGCACACAAAGAAGGTAAATGGACTGGAATGTGTGGAGAAATGGCAGGGGATCAAACAGCTATTCCATTATTATTAGGATTAGGATTAGATGAATTCTCAATGTCAGCGACTTCAATTTTACCTGCTCGTTCATTAATCAGTAAATTATCAAAAGCTGAAATGGCTGATTTAGCAGCTGAAGCATTAAATAAATCAACAGTTGAAGAAGTTATTGAACTAGTTGAAAGCATTCAAAAATAATGATTGAAAAAGTGTGAAGATTTTCTTCGCACTTTTTTTTATTTGCTTAATATCAGCAATAATTGTTACGGATAAATCACATAATAAAGAAGAAGTTTATATGAAAAGAGTTGAAAGATAATGAGAAATTTATTATTTAATTTCAAGGTCAATAAAAGCTCACATATCGTGAGATTTTTATTTAGTGCGGTCATGTTACTTTCTTCGCTATTAGTCCAAACCGTATGTATTGAAGCAGCGACTGTTGATGATCGAATTGAAAAATTTATATACAATGAGCCTAAGCCAGAGAAAGTCGTTTATCTAACGTTTGACGATGGACCGTCTAAATATACAATAGAAATTCTTGATTTGTTAGAAAAGCTTGATGTTCCCGCTATTTTTTTTGTGATTGGTGAAAACTTAGATCTGCTTTCGAATGCAGAGGATAGTTTGAAACAGATCATTCATAGAGGGCATTATATTGGATTACACAGTATGACACATGATATGAATAAGCTATATGATTCAAGTAATGCACCACAAAATTTTGTTAATGAAATGTTAGAAGTACGAGATAAAATTAAAGAAATGACAGATGGGTTTGAAAGTCATCTTTGCCGTCCTCCTTATGGGGGAAAAACACATTTTAAATCAGGACATTACAAAGCATTAGAAGAGGCAGGAATTGAATGTATTGATTGGAATGTTGATTCATTAGATTGGGCAAAGCCGAGTGCAGATCAAATTTTTAATCAAGTCGTTGCCGACTTAAAGCGTAATGAGTATCCAAAAGAAGTTGTGTTACTATTTCACGAAAAGAAATTAACATTAGAAGCTTTACCACGTGTGATCGAATACTATCGTGATCTTGGATACGTTTTTATGCCCTATTATGAAGGACAGGAATTTGAGTGTTTAAACTAAAGATTACATGATATTATGGACAAAAAATAAATGAAAAAATCCATATATTACCTTCTATTTTTGTAGAATAATGTTGAAAATTCGAATGCATTTTAATTGCTAGTATTGTATAATTAAAACAAATATAACAGATGGAGGGAATATAGTGGCAAGACATCAGTATTATTCAAATTATGGTAGTTACGGTCGTCGCAATCGAGTAAAACCACGTAATTATGTGCTTTTTACATTTGTTACCTTTCTTTTAATTGTTGGAAGTTTTGTTTTTAATATTTTTCAACAAGTATATAGTTTGAGTGTAGCAACAGTTGAACCGACTTATTTAAATTTTGAGCCAATATCAACAGTTAATAGTTGGCATAATAAAGAAGTGAAATTTGTTTATTTAACATTTGATGATGGACCATCTCGAAACACAAATAAAATTTTAGATATTTTAGATAGTCATGATATTAAAGGGACGTTTTTTGTGTTAGGTTCATCCATTGATAACGTGAGTGGATCAAAAGATATTTTAAAGAGAATGGCTAGCACAGGACATTATATTGGGATGCATTCAATGACTCATGATTATGCCCACTTATATGGTGAAGAAAATGCTGCACAAAACTTTGCTGCTGAAATGTTAGAAGAGCAAGCGTTGATTAAACAATTAACAGATGGATTTGTTAGTGAGTTATGTCGTGCTCCGTATGGAACCGGTGGAACCTTCACAGATGCTCATGTCGATGAGTTGAATAAGATTGGCATTAAGTGTTGGGACTGGGATGTTGATTCATTAGATTGGGAATCAAAAGCTACGGTCGATAGCATTATTGAAAATATTGAATATTGTATGACTCTTTGGAATTATCCAACTCATACGGTTGTCTTATTCCATGAAAAAGATATCACAGTTGAGGTATTACCAAAGGTTATTGAGTATTATGAAGAATTAGGATATGAGTTTTTACCATATAATCCTGATAATCATGTTGTGAAAAATTTATTCGGTAGTGATAATTTATAGGAAGGGGGAGTTTATTTATGCGTAAATCTTTTTTACCGTTACTAATCATTGGATTAATTGGAGCCGTTGGAATTTACTTTGCTTTAACATATAAATTTCCTGAAGTTGAAGCCTTTCAATTTTATCAGCGAATCGATCAAAATATTATTTCGTGTGAGAAAAAATCACCTGTGACATTAGAAGAGAATCTAGATGCATTACAACAATCGACGCGTCAGTTAATCTTAGCAGGACAAACTTATGATGGTAGTCAGGATTTGACCGATTTATTTGCTGATTTTAATAGTGAATATGAAGTATTAAATGGTTATACTTCAGAGGTTGTAACATGTATCAATCATGAAGTTGGACAAATTAACTTTAATAAGATGGAGTCAACATTATCAAAACTTCCAGAGGACTTATCCGCTCTAGCAGATGAGATGTTAGTTTTGCAACAAGCACGCACTGAGAAATTAGTAGAGTTAAATACGGAGTTACAGACGCTAGCTGAATCTTTAGCAAACTTTGAAGAGATGTTTTATAATACAAAAACAAGTGAGGCTGTTCAATACTTCCAAATGATTAATGGAGTTTTTACGACAATTGAGACACTACATACTGAGTATATGGATTCAATTAAAGATTATTATGCTGTAAAAACGAAGTATTACGAATCAATTGCTAATAAAGGTGTTTTAGACTACGTATTTAATAAATAAAATTAAGCTATGAATTTAATTCATAGCTTTTTTAAAATGAGAACATGCTATAATTGATAAAAGAAAGCACATCATCAGTGAATGGCTAGCTGGTTAATCATTAAAAGAAAGAGGGGAAAACAATGAAGATTGGATTTATTGGGACTGGTGTCATGGGTCAATCAATGGCAGGTCATTTATTAAAAGCAGGACACGAATTGTATGTACATAATCGAACAAAAAGCAAAGCGGATGGCCTTGTATCAGAAGGAGCCATTTGGTGTGAAAAGGTGACTGATGTTGCCAAACAGTGCGACTTAATCTTTACTATTATTGGTTTACCTCAAGATGTAGAAGAGGTTTATTTAAGTGAAGAAGGACTTATTAATCAATCGAAAAAAGGGACTATCTTAGTCGATATGACAACGTCAACTCCAGATTTAGCAAAACGTATTTACGAAGCAGGTGTTCAAAAAGAATTACAGTGCTTAGATGCACCGGTTACAGGTGGTGACGTAGGTGCTAAGAATGGAACGTTAACGATTATGGTCGGTGGAGATCAACAAACATTTAATGAAATATTACCGATCTTAGAGTTAATGGGAAAAACAATCGTTTATATGGGCGCTGCTGGAAGCGGTCAGCACACTAAAATGGCAAATCAAATCGCTATTGCTGGAGCTGCCATTGGGATGGTTGAATCATTAGCGTATTCAAAAGCAGCGGGACTAGATTTAGAAACAGTTCTAAAGGCAATTACGAGTGGTTCAGCTGCTAGTTGGCAGTTAAGTCATATGGCACCGCGTATTATTCAAGACGATTTTAATCCGGGATTTTTCATTAAGCATTTTATTAAAGATATGCGAATTGCTTCTAATGAATCAAAAGATATGGACATTGAACTTCCAGGACTTGATTTAGTTTTAAGCTTATATGAAGAGTGTCAAAAACGACAGTTAGAAGATCTAGGAACGCAAGCCTTATATAAACTTTATGAAAAAAAGTAGACCGGAATGGTCTACTTTTTTTATGATAAGTAATATTTGTTGCTTTCTAAAATAGTTGTTTCTGTTGGCATGACTGGATTATATGGTCCATAGTATCCTGTTTGTGACGCTTGTTGTTGATACACTGGATAAGTGGGTTGAGGGGAATACGTTGGTTGATAGATCGGTTGTTGATAAACAGGTTGTTGATAAACAGGTTGATACACTGGATAGTTATATCCACCACCACAACAAGGGCGACCCCCTCCTCCGTTAAATAATAATCCACCTAAAGCTAATCCACCGACAAACGGTAAAAACCCAAATCTCTCATCTTGAGCAGCACCTGGAACATTAGATAAATAAGGAACTTGATTAGTTAGTGGTGCAGCATTTTGGTATGAGATTTGAGAGGGAAAATTACCTCTATAGTTATTTCGCATCAATTTAAACTCCTCCTTCAGACTTATAGCCTTACTATAAAATATGCAAGAGAAATCTATTTGGTTTCAAATTTTATTTTTTCATTAAAAGAAATGAATGAAGTGTCGGTCGTTTGAGTAAAGTGGTTAATTGATTTGGACGATTTAAGCCACTATTAACATATAACGTTAATTGATCGGCAAATCGATAAACTCCTTGATTAAATTGAGAGCATCCTTTGGTTGTTGTTAATCCTTGACAATGTCCTGAGATTTGAAGTTCAATTGGAAAATCTGTTGATTTTGCTGCTAGTGTAGGTTCATGAAGAAGAAGAACATTAAATTGCTCACCATTTGTAAGAGTCGAAAGTAAATCATCTAACTGAGGGGCGCTTGATAGGGAATCAATACCGATAAAATTAACCCCCTCACTACTTCCGTTATATAATTCAATGGAATCATTACGAAGAATTTTAAAGGAAGCAGAAGTTAAAATTTCTGTCAGTTCCTCTTGTTGAGGTAAATCTTGATCACCTAAAACAGCAAGTTTAGCTAATGAGGGATTAAGATCCGATAAAATTTCAATTAGACGACTACTTAAACTCGAACTAATTGCGCCCTCTTTAAATAAATCTCCTGTAAATAAGACGATGTCAGCTTCAAGGTGATTGATTTCATTCACTGCTTTTTCAACTAGTTTTAAATCATCTTCGTTTCTAATTAAGACATCACTTAATTGAACAAGTCGAACGCCATCAAAACTGCTCGGAATACTTTGGCTTTCAATAATGGTTTCATCTACTTTAATGTTGTATTTAACAATACATAAAGAATAAAAGAAAAAGAGAATAATAAGGAATGCACCTGTTAATACGTAAATAGGAAATTTCTTAATCATAAAATCATCCTTTACCAAAAAAACTATTATAAGGATATTATATCATAGATTGTTTAGTTCGATATACAAACAGTGACGAGGAATCATCTCATATGTCGTGTTAAGTCATTAGTAGAAATAAAGATCTGTATCTATTGGTTGAAAAACAAGTATCAACGGATAGACTGACTTAAAACGTGATAATCGTTCACTCATTCAATGAAGTATGACATCAAAAAGAGCATTATGTATACAAGAATGATTAGTTATTAATTAAGTTTGTTTTATCATGAAAGATGGAAGTCAACTAAGGCTAATAGATGATGATAAAATCCCTTTTTGTTTTAATAACGGTCTATTGTTGATTCATTTATCACTGTCTTTGTAAAAATGTGTTTTAAATGGTAGGGATGTGTTAAAATAATAGTACAAGATAGTAAATAAGGCTTTAAAAGATGCCATAGATAAGGGTTGATGCAATGAATACATTAGTTTTAATAGATGGAAATAGTTTAATGTACCGTGCTTATTATGCTACTGCTTACAGTGGAAATTTAATGAAGACAAGTACGGGAATTTTCACAAATGCACTGTATGGTTTTGTCAATATGATGAATAAAGTGATGGATGAGTATAATCATACACACATGTTAGTAGCCTTTGATGCGGGGAAAACGACATTTAGACATGAATTTTTAGAATCATATAAAGATGGGCGCAAGCCAATGCCAGATGAAATGCGCTCACAAATTAACTTAATAAAAAAATATTTAGATCTACTTGGTGTGAAGCGTTTAGAGTTACCAACTTATGAAGCAGACGATATTATTGGAACGTTAGCGAAGATGGGTGAAGCCACTGATTTTGAAAAGATCCATATCATCACAGGTGATAAAGATTTACTACAAATGGTAGATGAAAAAACAACGGTTCATATTACTCGAAAAGGTGTAACAGATATTGAATCATTTAACAAAGAGGAAGTGTTTGCTAAGTATGAATTAACACCAAGTCAAATTGTTGATTTAAAAGGTTTAATGGGAGATCCTTCTGATAATTTACCAGGAATACCAGGCGTTGGTGAAAAGACAGCCATTAAGTTATTAAAGCAATTTGGAACAGTTGAAAATCTAATTGAACATACAGATGAGTTAAAAGGAAAGATGAAAGAAAAAGTTGAAACTCATACCGAACAAGCCTTACTTTGTAAGCGAATGGCTACTATTCATAAAGATGTTCCGCTACCGTTAACATTTGATGATTTAGTTTATCATGGGGCTCAAACTACAGAATTAATGGAATTCTTTAAAGAGATGGAGTTTAATGCGTTCCTAAAAAAAATGAAGATTGAAGAAGGAAAAGATAAAGAACCTAAAGCGCCAGTTCGCATTATTTCAGAAGCAAAAGAGTTAGAAACACTAAGTTATGTCAATAGTGCGATTCATGTTGAGATTTTTGAGGAAAATTATCATCAAGGAACGATTTTAGGGATAGCTGTTGTCAATGAAAAGGAATCTTACTATGTGCCTTTTGAAGTGGCTAAGGAAAGCCAAGTATTCATGTCATTTTTATCAAACGAAGAAATTAAAAAATCAGTGTTTGACGTGAAGCGTTCACGTGTTGCGTTAATGTGGCAAGGGTTTGATTTACGTGGGGTTGAATTTGATTTATTATTAGCTACTTACGTCATTAATCCAACGAATGTAAGTAATGAAATCAAAAAAGTAGCCTTACATTATGATTATGATGATGTGTCATATGATGAAGAAGTTTATGGAAAAGGTGCTAAACGTGCAACTGCTCCGATTGAGAAGGTGGCCGAGCATTCGATCGATATCGCTACTGCTGTTATGAAATTGAAAGAAACAGCACTTGAGCAATTAAAAGAACAAGAACAGTTAAGTTTATTTAAAGAAATGGAAATGCCATTAGCTGAAGTATTAGCAATGATGGAATACACGGGAATGGCTTTAGATTTAAAAACATTAGATGAGATGGGACAAAATCTAAAAGGTCGCATTGAAGCATTAGAAGCGAAAATTTATGAACAAGCTGGAATGGCATTTAACATTAATTCACCTAAGCAATTAGGAGAAGTATTATTTGAAAAATTATCACTACCTGTTATAAAGAAAACAAAAACAGGATACTCAACGAATGTTGATGTATTAGAAAAATTAATGGGGACTCACCCAATCATCGAATGTATTATGGAATACCGTACGTTAACCAAACTTTATTCAACTTATATTGAAGGATTAAAAAAAGCGTGCTACGAAGATGGAAAAGTTCATACAATTTTCAATCAAGCGTTAACTCAAACAGGACGTCTTTCTTCAATTGAGCCAAACCTTCAAAACATTCCAATTCGTTTAGAAGAAGGTCGCATGATTCGACGTGCCTTTGTTCCAAGCGAAGAAGGATGGATCATTTTAGGAGCTGACTATTCACAAATTGAGTTGCGTATTTTAGCACACATTTCAAATACTGAATCGTTAATTGAGGCATTTAGACAAGGTGAGGATATCCATAAGAAAACAGCAATGGATGTTTTTAAAGTATCTGAAGAAGAAATGACGTCTGATCTTCGTCGTTCAGCAAAGGCGATTAACTTCGGAATTATTTATGGAATGAGTGCCTTTGGGTTATCAGAGAATTTAAATATTACTCAAAAAGAGGCAAAAAAATATATTGATCATTATTTAGAAACTTATTCAGGAATTCATCAGTATATGGAGGATACCGTGAAGTATGCTAAATATAATGGATATGTTTCAACGTTATTTAAGCGCCGTCGCTATATTCCTGAGTTAACTCAGAAAAATTATGCGATTCGTCAGTTTGGGGAGCGCACGGCAATGAATGCACCGATTCAAGGAACAGCAGCAGATATTATTAAAAAAGCAATGATTGATGTTTATCAAGCGATGCAAGAGAAAGAGGTTAAATCTCGTCTATTACTTCAAGTACACGATGAACTAATTTTTGAAGTTCCAAAAGAAGAGTTAGAGACAATGATTGAGTTAGTCACGAAAACAATGGAAGATGTTGTCGAACTACAAGTTCCGTTAAAAGCTGATTACTCGTACGGTCCAACTTGGTATGATGCGAAGTAAAGTGTTATAAAATAAACATGTATTGATGAAGCATCATAAGTGCCACGGTATAAAAACAATTAGAAAAGGACATCATGTAGCTTACTTGATGTCCTTTTCTGCGTTTATAAATAAGAGGTTAGACACTTTTAAATAAAATGTTTCCCAGGTAATATAACGATTACTGATGATGTTAAAAAATGAGAGATGTTTTTTGTTTGCATATCGAAAAAAGATGAATAAGCTAAGCAAGGCTGTGGTGTCATGCATAAGCTGGTACAACGATGTATAAAGGCTTTAGGACTTTCATGAATGGACTTGGATGAGTTGACAGCTAGAGTAAGAATCACTTATGATAGTCTTTTAATATGCAACTAGCATCATATCTGAGATTGGGTCATAGAGGTGATGATGACATCACCTAGTGTATTTAGAGCAGTTTAAAGAATTGATTTTGTTGAACTAGCAATAATATATAAGTGGCGATAAGTTTTTCATGATTGAAAAAATTTTAACGCCACTATAGTTAGTCTTTATACCAATGAAATCAATCAACTAAGGCTATTTCGTTTTATGTGAAATCTTTTTCGCTTCATATATAGAAAATGAATTGGAAATTAGAGTGACTGAGTTTTATCAGTTCATGGTTAAATAAACAATTAGATTAGACAAAAAGGAAGTTTGAGAATATGCCAGAATTACCAGAAGTGGAAACGGTTAAAGAAGCACTAAATCAAAATGTTAAAGGGCGAATGATTCAAGATATTGAACTACGTTATGAACCTATGATTAAAAATATGGATTCAGAGGAATTTAAAAATAAGCTGAAAAATCAAACGATTCAAGAAGTGAGTCGTCGAGGTAAATATTTAGTTTTTCACTTGGATCATTATTATTTACTTTCTCATCTTCGAATGGAAGGGAAATATTTTTATGCAGATGATGAGTTTGAACTAAATCCTCACGTTCATGTCATTTTCACATTAGATAACGGAAAACGCTTGTTATATCAAGATACCCGAAAATTTGGAACTTATCATTTATATGATAAAGAAATTGACTTAGAAACAACTTCTCCATTTCAAGTCCTAGGGCTAGAACCTTTTTCACAAGAGTTTACACCTGAATATGTTAAACAAAAAATTTATAATAAAAAGAAACCAATTAAGTCATTACTTCTTGATCAAAGTGTTGTTTGTGGACTGGGAAATATTTATGTTGATGAAGTGTTGCATCGTGCCAAACTTCATCCATTAACTTCAAGTTCAGAATTGACAGACAAAGAGATTGAAGATGTGGTAAAATATACAGTAGAAGTTTTAGCTAGAGCGATTGAGTTAGGGGGAACGACGATTCGCACCTTTACTTCATCGCATGGTATTTTGGGAACCTTTCAAAATGAATTGTTAGTTCATCAGCGAAAGGGAGAAAACTGCTATATCTGTCAAACACCTATTGAAAAAATTAAAGTGGGTGGACGAGGAACATATTTTTGCCCAACATGCCAGAAGTTACTGTCAAAGGAGATGAAATAAATGTTAACCGTAGGATTAACAGGTGGAATTTCATCAGGAAAAAGTACGATTACATCATGGTTTTTAGAAAAAGGAATTATTGTCTTAGATGCGGATGAAATTGTTAGGCAACTTCAAAAGCCAGGTAGTCCATTGCTGAATGATTTAGCGCGTGAATTTGGATCGAATGTTATTTTAGAAACTGGAGAATTGGCTCGAGATGTACTAGGATCGATCATTTTTCATGATGAAGTCGCAAAGCAAAAATTAAACGACATGATTCATCCACTGGTAAAAAAGAAGCTAGTTGAGGGGATTGAACAAGCAAAAGCCTGTGGAGAACAATTGGTCATTTTAGATGTTCCACTACTGTTTGAAAGTGGATTTGAATCATTAGTTGATGAAACGTTAGTGATTTATGTTTCTCGTGACATTCAAGTGAAACGTTTAATGCAGCGGGATCAGATTGGTGAAGATTATGCCTTAGCAAAAATTAATTCACAGATGTCATTAGAAAAGAAGCGAGATCGTGCAGATTATGTTATTAATAATGAACGTTCAATCCGTGAGTTACGAACTCAGTTTGAGCAGATGTTTGAAATGCTTTGGGAGAAGGCGTGTCAACTATCTTCAAATTAGTCTTAAAATATAATCATTGATGAAACATGGGAGGAATTAAAAATGGGATTTATGGATCTGTTTAAAACGCATTATGAGTCGGGAGAAAGAGCGACAGATGAAGGATTATTAACACATTATTACAAAAATAATTATCAACAAACGAAAACTGCTTTATTAGAGGTAGCTCGTGAGTTAGAATTTACATTGGCGTTTGAAGATGATACTCGCCAAGAGTTAATGTTAAAGCGTAAAGATTGTGAAGTCATTGTAACCGTTGTTAAAATAAATCCAATTGAAACAACGGTTGACTTTACAGTGAATACATCTGGAATCATTAGCTTTGGAAAAGGGAAAAAAGTCATTCAATCTCTTTATCAAGCATTAGATAAACGATTAATGTTTAAAGGGCTTGCTTTAAACCGATAATATAGTACATCAATCCCTATTTTCGATAGGGATTTCACATTTTAACAGGAGGAGTGTTTGTGGTGGATACAACGATAATAAAACCCAATCTTCAATTCGAACTTTGTGTCACACAAATGATGACTTCGGAAGAGTTACAAATTTTAACGTTACTTTATCAACCTATTATTGGCCCTCAGGCGGTTAGCTTATATATCACCTTAAATACATTAGCTAATAAAAGTAGTTCCTCTTTATTTACACATCATCTATTATTACAAGTTTTAAATGTTGGAGTCGAAGAATTATTGGCTTTAAGATATAAGTTAGAAGCGGTTGGATTGATTCAAGTTTATGTCACTGAGGAAAATCATCATTTGACCTATTATCTTAAAAAACCGATGCAATCAAAAGCTTTTTTTAATGATGGGATTATTAATGTCTTTTTAAATTTAAAAGTGGGAAATAGTGATTATCAGCAATTAAAGCAATTGTTTATTCAAGATATTCCAAAAATTGAAGGAACCAATATTTCAAAACCGTTTAATGAAGTATTTGATACCACTGTTTTAATGCGATCTTCTGCTAATTTAGAGGCAAGTCCCTTACCCCAACATCCAGATGGACAACGTGGGGTGAAGTTAGAATTAGCCTTTGATCAAGAATTGTTATTTGCATTATTAAAACAATTTGGAATGGATGAGCAACTATTATCAGATAAGTTACTGGATCAAATTAATAAAACTGCTTTTTTATATAAGTTAGATGAACATGAATTAGCACGTTTAATTTTTGATGCCTTAGATTCAGATGGTTTTGTTAATTTAGATACGTTTAGAAAACAAGCGAAGCAATATTTTCAATTCTTAAATAAAGGAAAGCCAATTGAAGTGGTAGAGATGCCAAAAATAAATCAGCCATCTCCTGGGATGGATGAAGAAAAAGTGATTCTTTCTAAAGAAAAACAGTTACTCGTACACTTGTCTCAAAATCCACTTGATTTTTTACGATTTAAACAGCATCAAAAAGAGCCTGTTCCAGCTGATCGTCAATTAGTAGAATGGCTCGTGTTAGATCAAATGATGCCAGATGGCGTTGTTAATGTCTTAGTCGATTATGTTTTAAATATTTCCGATGGTCGATTACCAAAACAATTGGTTGAAAAAATTGCAGGGGAGTGGCAACGCAAAGAAATTGATACAACCGAAAAGGCCATTGCCCAAGTTCGTGCCACTTTAAAAGCGAAGCAAAAAAGAGAACTCGAAAAAACGATGCCAGCAGCCAAAAAAGTATATCCAAAGACGACACGCGTCGTTCGTCAAGAACAAGTTCCTGATTGGTTGAAGACAGCTAATCAACCGAAACAAGAAAAGAAACAGTTAAGCGAGGAAGATTTACAAAAAATTGAGCGTATGAAAAAATTACAAAGTCAACTTTTAAATCAGAAAGGGTGAGAGTCGTGCAACGTATTGGAGATTTAATGGTAAAGTCAAAAGGGGCAAATGAAGCGTACGCTGAAATTTTAAATGAACCAGAAATTGTAGCAGCGATGAATGAATACAAAGCCGAGGTTGATCCTAATTTAATCTCAAGTTATATTTCTGATTTAGATGAATTTTTAAGAAACAAAGAAAAGTGTCAAGGATGTCAAGGATTAAAAAGTTGCAAGCAACCTGTTAAAGGACATCATCCAACACTAAAACCTTCATATAAGCAATTAAAAGTTGCTTATACACCTTGCCAGTTTGAAATGAATCAAAAACACTTAGTCAATATTAAAAGTTTTCATATGCCAATCGATATTTCAACGGCCAACTTTGAACAGTTTATCATGGATCCTGAACGAGTAGAGTTTTATGAGAAAGCCTCGATGTTTATTCATGAGTATATCACAACAAAAAAGGGGCGCGGACTATATTTATATGGGCCGTTTGGAACGGGAAAAACTTATATGCTTAGTGCGATTGCTAATATTTTATCGCAACGAGGGATTGTTTGTGGGCTCGTTTACTTTCCAGAGCTCATTGCTGAAATCAAGTCAGGATTTAATAGTGAAAATAGTAATGCCTATGATAAAATTGAACAGTTAAAAGAAATTGATGTTTTAATGTTAGATGATATCGGAAGTGAATCGATGACAAGCTGGATGCGAGATGAAGTGTTAGGTCGTATTTTAAACTATCGAATGCATCAAGGATTACCGACTTTCTTTACCTCTAACTTAGATTATAATGAACTCCAACATCATTATTCTTATACTCAAAAGGGTGAAGTTGAAGAGATCAAAGGAGCCCGAGTACTAGAACGTATTAAAGCATTGACGATTCCAGTCGCAATTACAGGAACAAATTATCGTCAAAAGCGATAATTTAATTGTTTTTTGCTTGATTTCAAAAAAATCCTGCATTATAATAAGTGTCATACACATATTATATAGGACATAATAGATACATAAAAAGTATAGATAAGGATATGATTTAATAAAAACGACTTTTCAGAGAGGAAATCCTAGGCTGTAAGATTTCTAAGAACGATTATTAAGTTACTCCCTTTGAACTGGACTTGAAAAAGATTCCCGTTGACCGCGTTAAAGTCGAATTAAGTTGCTGATAAAAGTTATTTTATCGGAAATAGGATGGTACCGCGATTTCAATCGTTCCTACTCGAAAGAATTAGGAGCGATTTTTTTTATGCTTATAAAAATTCGCTCCAATGATGAGACATAAAGGAGGAAATAATTATGATTAACATTACTTTTCCAGATGGAAATGTGAAGCAGTTTGAAAATGGAATTACTGCAGAAGCAATTGCACAATCAATCTCACCAGGATTACGTAAACGCTGTGTAGCGGCTAAGTTAAATGGACATTTATATGATTTAACTCGTCCAATTGAAGCAGATACAAAAATCGAATTAATTACAAATGATCGTCCAGAAGCATGGGAGATTATTAATCACTCAGCGGCGCATTTAATGGCAGCAGCAATTAAACGTTTATATCCAGATGCAAAATTCGGGGTAGGACCTGCCATTGAAGATGGATTCTACTATGACGTCGATACAGAATCTAAAATTACTGAATCGGATTTAGCAGCTATTGAAAAAATGATGCAAAAAATCGCTTCAGAAGCTTTACCAATTATCCGTCGTGAATTAAGTCGTGAAGAAGCAAAAGAATTATTTGCAACAGATGAATATAAATTAGAATTAATTGATGCGATTAAAGAAGGAGAAGTAATCACAACTTACTCTGAGGGTGATTTTACAGATTTATGTAGTGGTGTTCATGTTGGAAATACAAAAGACATCAAATTCTTTAAATTATTAAATGTAGCAGGTGCTTATTGGCGCGGAGATAGCGACAATAAGATGTTAACTCGTATTTACGGTGCAGCAGCATTTACTAAAGATCAATTAGCTGATCATTTACGTGTTTTAGAAGAGCGTAAAGAGCGTGATCATAAAAAATTAGGACGTGAATTAGAGTTATTTACATTCAGTCCATTAGTTGGACAAGGGTTACCAATTTGGTTACCAAACGGAATGAAAGTTCGTCAACAAATTGAACGCTATATCATTGACTTAGAAGAAGAATACGGATACCAACACGTGGCAACGCCTGTTATGGGATCAGTTGATTTATATCGTACGTCAGGACACTGGGCGCACTATCAAGAAGATATGTTTGTTCCAATGAACATGGACAATGAAGAATTAGTTTTACGCCCAATGTCATGTCCTCACCACATGATGGTTTACAAAACAAAATTACGCTCATATCGTGATTTACCAATCCGTTATGCAGAACAAGTCATCCAACATCGCTTTGAAGCATCAGGTGCTTTAACAGGACTTGAACGTGTACGTGCGATGACTTTAACAGATTCACATATCTTTGTTCGTCCAGATCAAATTAAAGAGGAATTTTCACGCTGTTTAGAATTAATTCACCGTGTGATTAAAGATTTCGGTGTTGAAATCAACTACTATCGTTTATCATTACGTGACCCTGAAAACAAAGAGAAATACTATGATGATGATCAAATGTGGCAAAGTGCTGAATCAATGTTACGTGAAACATTAATTGAAAATAACATTCCATTCATTGAAGCAGAAGGAGAAGCTGCATTCTACGGACCAAAATTAGATATTCAAATTAAAACAGCATTAGGTCATGATATTACGATGTCAACAATTCAGTTAGACTTCTTATTACCAGAACGCTTTGATTTAACTTATGTTTCTGAATCAGGAGAAAAAGTACGTCCAGTCGTTATGCACCGTGGATTAATTGGAACATACGAACGTTTCATGGCTTATTTAATTGAAACTTATAAAGGGGCATTCCCTCTATGGTTAGCACCAACTCAAGTGACAGTTATCCCAGTTAACAATCAATATCATTTAGACTATGCAAAAGAAGTAGCTAAAGAGTTACGTAAATATAAAATCCGTTTAGAACTTGATGATCGTGAAGAAAAAATGGGATATAAAATTCGTGAATCTCAAACGAAGAAAGTACCAATGTCTATCGTGTTAGGGGATAAAGAAACTGCTAATGGTGAAGTGACATTCCGTCGTTTTGGAGAACAAAAAACTCAAACATTACCACTTAAAGAATTCGTTCATTTCTTAGTAGAAGAGATTGCAGAACGTAAAAATCATAAACCTGAATAAAAAATAGGAGACTTAGTCTCCTATTTTTTTATATTCATTGGACAAAAAATAATCGTTACAGGAATATAATGGTGAAATAAAACTTACAATGTAAAGAAAAGAGTGAGAAAGATAACTTTGTGAAAGTGGTGACAACGTTGGGTGTAATGGAAGTGATAAAAGTTTTACTAGTTGATGCAGTCGTATTATCAATTTTTGGTATAGCAGCATATAGGGGGTATTATCAATCTTATCGAATCAGTCTTACCCATTTACTTATTCAGTTAACAACCATTAGTTTATCGTTTTTAACAGCATGGGAACTAGTTCATCAATTAATAGGATATATTCCAAAAAGTATGAGCTTATCTCTTTTTATTCCAGATAGTTTTTACTACTTAGTTGAGCCGTATGAATCTTACTTAATTCCACTTATTATTTTCTGTCTGTTGTTTATAATCTTTTTTATTATCATTAAAAGTATTTTATATGTTTTTTCAGTCAATTATGAGTGGCATCAATATGTTTTTAAGACCGTCAAATTTGATCGATTACCAGATCAATGTTTTAGTCTTTTTTTAAGTGTATTAAATATGTATACCTATATGATTGTGGTTTTAATAATAATAGCATTTCCTCTTTTTAATCTGACTAAACCGTATTCTATTTCAAGTCTTTTATTAAAAGTTAATCCGGTGATCTCTTCGTTAGTAAGTGACTTTTATAAACCTTATCGGCAACTGCAAGAGAACATTCTTTATTTTGAAGATGATTTTGATCTTATTTTTCATAATAATCAAGTGAACTTCGATCAACTTGAAACATTTATGAAAAAGCATCCCAATGAACAAGAAAAGGTACACGACGCTTTTAATGATTTAATTCCGTTTATCGCAACGACTTCAGGATTTTTAAGTTTTTTTCCTGATAATAAAATTAGTGAACAAGAAATGAAAGATTACTTAGCTCATATAAATTCTTATATTGAAAAAGACGTAATGACGTTGGAAAATTTTAATTTTTACTATAAAGAGTTGATTCAAAATGGAACCTATGATAGACTTGTTGAAGATGAAGTCATTAGTGATAAAGCACTACAGACTTTAATCAATAGCGGCATGCTAAATGATGTTAATCTAAAAAATAAAGAATATTAAACACTTGATTGACATATAATAATTAAAGTGTTATAATTAATAACTGTGAATATCATGTGGAAAGAAGAAGTACCCACTTCTCACCTGATTAGCTAGAGCTGATAGGTTAAACGTCACTATCGTTACGACGATATTGTTAATGTGATTGTGATTAAAACGTGGGCACTTTGTGTTTGCGTTTTTCTTTTTTTCCATGAATGTTCTATAAAATTGGAGGTGCTCATCATTAGCAAGAAAAATGTAAAAAACGAGAGCTTAATCAACGAAGATATCCGCGCAAAGGAAATGTTAGTGGTTGGTCCTAATCGCGAACAACTTGGATTAATGCAACGTAAGGATGCATTACGTGCTGCTTCTGAGCAAAACTTAGACTTAGTATGTGTTGCACCACAAGCTAATCCGATTGTGTGTCGTATTATGGACTACGGTAAATACCGCTACGAACAACAACGACATGCTCGCGAAGCTAGAAAAAACCAAACAGTTGTTAGTCTTAAAGAAGTTCGTTTAAGCCCTAACATCGAACAGCATGACTTTAATACAAAATTAAAAAATGCTCAAAAATTCCTTGCAAAGGGTGATAAAGTTAAAGTTAGCGTACGTTTCAAAGGTCGTGAAATCGCGCACACTGAATTCGGACGCAATGTTTTAACTCGCTTTGCTGAGGCGTGTGCTGAAATTGCGGATCTTGAATCAAATCCAAAACTTGATGGACGCTCAATGTTTCTCGTTTTAGCACCAAAGAAAAAGTAGAAAAGATAAAGGAGGAACTCTACCATGCCAAAAATGAAATCTCATCGTGGAGCTGCTAAACGCTTTAAACGTACAGGATCAGGAAAATTAAAACGTTCTCATGCTTATACAAGCCACTTAGCTCATAACAAAACAACTAAACAAAAGAAACATTTAGCTAAAGCTGGTATTGTATCAAACAGCGACTACAAACGTATCAAAGATATGTTATATAGCTTATAATAATCACTAAACATTTTTCGTAACAACAAAGGAGGAACTCATTATGCCACGTGTAAAAGGTGGAGTTGTATCACGCAAACGTCGTAAACGCGTTTTAAAATTAGCAAAAGGTTACTTTGGATCTAAACATACATTATATAAAACAGCAAACGAGCAAGTAATGAAATCATTACAATATGCTTACCGTGACCGTCGTCAGAAAAAACGTGACTTCCGTAAATTATGGATCACTCGTATCAACGCTGCTGCTCGTATGAACGGATTATCATACAGCAAATTAATGCACGGATTAAAATTAGCTGGAATCGAAGTTAACCGTAAAATGTTAGCAGATTTAGCTGTATCTGATGCTGCTGCATTCACTGCTTTAGCAAACACTGCTAAAGAAGCAATGAACAAATAATTAATTTGCTCATTATTTTTGAATAACTATTTAGACACTATCTTTTGATAGTGTCTTTTTTTATTAAAAAATTAACTTCATCTATATATGACATGAATAAATAAAAGGAATTTAGTCAAATTAAAACTAAAAGTAATTAATCATAAACTCTGTTCTTGAAAATCCATTTAAAAATATTTTCAAATATTGTATATAATGGTATGATACTACAGTGAGTACATTATGAATTGGAGGAGAAAACTAATGAGTCAATTAGATCAAACATTAACTTTTTTAAAAGAGTTGACTGATGCTAATGCCGTTCCAGGACAAGAACGACAAGCCAGAGAAGTCATGAAAAAATATATCGGTGATAGCGCTGATGAGATTTATCAAGATAACATTGGATCATTAATTGCAAAAAAAGTTGGGGAAGAAGATGGTCCTAAAGTTGTGATTGCAGGACATATGGACGAAGTCGGATTTATGGTTCGCCAAATCGATGATAATGGATATATTAAATTCGTAACACTCGGTGGATGGTGGGGGCAAGTCATGCTTGCTCAACAAGTGACAATTACCACTCATTCAGGAAAAACGTATCATGGAGTGATTGGATCAATTCCACCACATATTTTAACACCAGAGGCGCGTCAAAAACCGATGGATATTAAAGATATGTATATTGATTTAGGAGTAGACAGCAAGGAAGAAGTTGAAGCATTAGGAATTCGCCCAGGCGATATGATTACTCCTTATATTGAATTCCGTACGATGGCAAATGAAAAATATTTGTTAGCAAAAGCATGGGATAACCGTATTGGATGTGCAGTAGCGGTTGAAGTTTTAAATAATTTAAAAGAAGAAAAACATCCTAATATCGTTTATGGTGTTGGAACAGTTCAAGAAGAAGTTGGATGTCGCGGAGCATCAACAACAAGTCAAATGATCAATCCATCTATCGTATTTGCTTTAGATGTAGGATTAGCTGGGGATGTACCAGGTGTAACGAATCAAATTCAAGCTAAAATGGGAAAAGGACCGATTATTACCTTAATTGATGGAGGTCTTGTAGGTCATAAAGCACTTCGTGATTTTGTAATTGAAGTAGCTGAAGAATTAAACATTCCTTATCAATTTGACGTAACACCAGGTGGAGCAACAGATGCTGCTAAAATGCATTTAGCACATGATGGAGCACCAGCTATGTCTGTTGGAATTGCATCACGTTACATCCATTCACATACTTCAATGATCCATCGTGATGACTATGAGAATACAGTTAAATTAATGACGGAAGTTGTTAAACGTTTAGATAAAGAAACAGTTCATAAGATTACATTTGAATAATAGTTTAACTGACATCTTAAGAGGATGTCAGTTTTTAAATTAAAGGCTGTGTTATTCATATATATCTATAATTCTTAAATGATAATTTATATGGAGGGATGAAAGTAGCTAAACAAAAAAAGGGATTTGAGAATTTGAAGAATAAAATTTATGTTGAAATATGTCCTCGATGTGATGAAATTAAATTATACTCAAAAAATAGAGAATAAATACCGTTTGTTTAACTCTGAAACACATTACTAAAATCATTCAAATTAGGTTGTTCTAACATTAGAGCAACCTAATTTAACATATCAAACAAACAATTGAGTCTAATAGAGCCAAATAAAAAAAACAGCTAACCAAAGGGAGGTCACTGAAAAACACATCACAATAAATGGAAACCACTGAAGCAAGAAT
>artificially_reared_2__coassemble_117_pt1 | contig 53840 bp, 50 predicted proteins | sample artificially_reared_2__metabat2_low_PE_015 | metagenome-assembled genome bin artificially_reared_2 | reverse complement strand
TTTTCGACAAAAGGGTATGATATAGATGGTATAAAAGGAGGTCAATAACGTGGAAAATAACATCTCATTACAATCAATTAATGCAATTCGTACATTAGGTATTGATGCCATTAACAAGGCAAATTCGGGTCATCCAGGGGTTGTATTAGGGGCAGCACCAATGGCTTATACTTTATTTACAAAACATATGACTGTTAATCCAACAAACAGTAGTTGGTTTAATCGTGACCGTTTTGTATTAGCAGCAGGACATGGATCAATGTTACTTTATTCATTATTACATTTATCAGGATATAATGTGAGTATGGATGACATTAAACAATTTCGTCAGTGGGATTCTAAAACACCAGGACATCCTGAGTTCGGGCACACAGACGGGGTTGATGCAACAAGTGGTCCTTTAGGTCAAGGAATTCCAATGGCAGTCGGAATGGCATTAGCTGAGAAGTTTTTAGCTAGTCGCTATAATAAAGAAGGATATCCATTAGTTGATCATTATAACTTTGTTATTTGTGGTGATGGTGACTTAATGGAAGGTGTCACAAGCGAAGCATCATCATTAGCAGGACATTTAGGATTAGGAAAAGTGGTTGTTTTATACGATTCAAATGATATCTGTTTAGATGGTGATTTAACACAAAGTTTTACAGAAGATGTATTAAAACGTTATGAATCTTATGGATGGCATGTTCAACGAGTAGAAGATGGAACAGACATTGAAGCAATTAATGCAGCCATTGAGTGTGCAAAACAAACAACAGATAAGCCATCAATCATTGAAGTTAAAACGGTGATTGGATATGGGTCAAAACTTCAAGGAACAAACGCTGTTCATGGAGCCCCATTAGGTGAAGAAGATAGTGTGCACGCAAAAACTCAATACGGATGGACGCATGAACCATTTACTGTTCCAACAGAAGTGTATACACACTTTGAACAAACTATTAAATCTCGTGGACAAGAAGCTAATAAGCAATGGGATGAATTATTTGCACGTTATTCAAAAGAATATCCGGAATTAGCTGAAGAATTAACGAAAGCTATGAACAATGAATTAATGGTTGATTTAGCTGACGTGATGCCTTCATATGAAATTGGACATTCACAAGCAACACGTGATACAAACAATGAAGCAATTAACGCGATTGCCTCTGTTATTCCTTACTTTTTAGGAGGATCAGCGGATCTTTCGCATTCTAATAAAACAAATATTAAAAATGGTGGAGATTTCTCAAAAGTAACACCAGATGGTCGTAATATCTATTTTGGTGTTCGCGAATTCGCTATGGCTTCAATTCTAAACGGAATGATGTTACATGGTGGAGTACGTGTCTTTGGAGGAACATTCTTCGTATTCTGTGATTACTTAAAACCAGCAATGCGTATGGCCGCGTTAATGGGATTACCAGTCACTTACGTCTTAACACACGATTCAATTGCGGTTGGAGAAGATGGACCAACTCACGAACCAATCGAGCAATTAGCTATGTTACGTACGATTCCAAACTTCTCAGTCATCCGTCCAGCAGATGCAAATGAAACGGCAGCAGCTTGGCGTTTAGCTGTTGAGTCAAAATCAACACCAACTGCTTTAGTTTTAACTCGTCAAAACTTAACAACAATGGCTAATACTTCATATGAAGGTGTTAGCAAAGGGGCATATGTCGTTAGTGAAGCACAAGGTGAGATGGATGGAATTTTAATTGCAACAGGATCTGAAGTGAATTTAGCTGTTGCCGCTCAAGAGGCATTAGCTCAAGAAGGAATTTATGTTCGTGTGGTAAGTATGCCTTCAATGGACTTATTTGAAAAGCAAACAAAAGAGTATCGCGATTCAGTTCTTCCAAAATCAGTAACAAAACGTTTATCAATTGAAATGGGAGCAACATATGGATGGCATAAATATGTTGGATTCGATGGTGTTATTTTAGGGATTGACCGATTTGGAGCTTCAGCACCAGCTAACCAAGTGATTGAAGCTTACGGATTTACGGTAGAAAACGTTGTTTCTTTATATAAAGGAATGTAATAATTAACTTAAAGATTGTTTCCCTTTTGGAAACAATCTTTTTATTATTTAGGTATTAAAAAAGTCATTTAGTCGCGAAGCGTGTATAGTTATTTCGTGTTAACTAAAAATAAGAGTGATGATAGATTTTTCACGCTTAAAAAACTTTCAGCTACATGATTATTTAACTATTAAAGTCATTCATGAATGAAGTTGGTATCCAATGACGAAAAACATTTGTGCTTTTATAAAGATCATCATTTTAATTTAAAAACGTTATCAAATAGTGTGTGTCAGGGTAGGGGTTTCGCCTATAATCACTTGACAGATTGACCATAATCTAGTATAAATTGAATATAATAGTGGTCTATTGAATAGTAAAATATGTTTGGAGGAAATAGATATGTTAACGAACTGGTTATTCTGGTTATGGATTATTATCGCCTTATTAGTAGGAGCCGTTGTTGGATTTTTTGTTGCCCAACGTCAATTAAAAAAATATTTACAAAAAAATCCACCTATCAATGAAGAAGTGGTTCGTACAATGATGATGCAAATGGGACGCACACCTTCTCAAAAACAAATTAACCAAGTAATGAAACAAATTAACCAAAATATGAAGTAAGAACTAGTAAAGCATTGAAGTGATGAAAAGTCATTTAATGCTTTTTCTTTTTTAAAATTTTTGATAGCTAACTAACATCATTAATGATTAGGCTCTTTCTTATTAAAATGAAGACAAATAAAAAGAGCCGAAACGGCTCTTTTTATTATAATTGATGTTTGTGTGTCATATATTCATTAACAACAACGTCAAGTTCCTGGCTTTTAGCAACGGTTAATTCATGAACCATCCCAAAATTTTTAACTAACTCATGTAATTCAGCTTTTATTTTTGTAATCTGATCATAAAGCATTTTTGTTTCAGTTGATGTTGTTGAAAAAGTAGTTGCTTTCATTTGGCTCCCCCCTGAAAGATTTCTTCTTAGAAGAATGAAACTTTAATCTCTGTTCCGTTTAAAATACGTTTATAATTTGGAATATGCTTCACAATAATAAGTGCAGCAAAGATTGAAAGCATTACTCGTGCAGTTAAGTCATAAGGTCCACACCATATAATAATAACAGCAGCAATAGAAATGATCGTTGATGATAATGATACCATTTTCCAAATCTTAAGAGTAATAACGAAAATAACAAAGAGTGTCAAAAACAGTAGTGGAGAGTAAAATAATATAATTCCTGCACTTGTAGCAACTGCTTTTCCACCTTTGAAATTAGCAAAAATTGGATAAATATGACCGACTAAAGCAAAGACAGCAATAAATAAAGGTGAAATAGTCGCTCCGCCATAACTAGCGATTAAGAAGGCTAGTCCCCCTTTTAAAATGTCTAGAATAAAAACAATTGATCCACCTTTTTTACCTAAAATACGAAATGCATTTGTGCTTCCTAGGTTTCCAGATCCATAGTTACGAATATCTTTTTGATAAAATGTTTTCCCAATGACTAATGCAGAAGGGAACGATCCTAATAAATAGGCTATAATGATTAAAGCTATATTTATCATGTAAATCCTCCTTTTTTGTAGAAATATTATAGCATATAGGAGAAAGATATTAGGTGAAATTACAAAAAAAAAATAAAAAACTTAATTTTCGACATATTTCATGGTGTAATTCGTAATCTAATTAATGTATAATACTTTTATTTTGTACGGAAATAAAAACATCAGTTCGTAATTTATAAAAATAATATCTTTTATTCTGCGTTAAAATCTTTTAAAATGAGATAATGGAAAGAGAAAGGAGTGTCATCATGTCGACGCACTTAAATTATAACGAAGATTCGATACAGGTACTTGAAGGATTAGAAGCAGTACGCAAAAGACCTGGGATGTATATTGGTTCGACAGATAGTCGAGGATTACATCATCTCGTTTATGAAATTGTTGATAATGCTATTGATGAAGTTTTAGCCGGATACGGTAATCATATAAAAGTTACTATTCATGAAAATAATAGTATTAGTGTCCAAGACAGTGGGCGTGGAATTCCAACAGGAATGCATAAGTCTGGAAAACCAACTCCAGAAGTTATTTATACGGTCTTACATGCTGGTGGAAAGTTTGGTACAGGTGGTTATAAAACGTCAGGTGGGTTACACGGTGTAGGGGCTAGTGTTGTCAACGCCTTATCTGAATGGTTAGAAGTGACAATCAAACGTGATGGAGTCATTTATCGTCAACGTTTTGAAAAAGGAGGCCATCCTGTTACTGGGTTAGAGGTGATAGGAAAGACTAAAGAAACAGGAACATTAGTCACATTTAAGCCAGATCCAGAAATTTTTTCGACAACGGTCTATTCTTTTGATATATTAAGTGAACGTTTACGCGAATCTGCATTTTTATTAAAAGGACTTAAAATTGAACTTATTGACTTACGTAATGATAAAGAAGAATCTTTTTATTATGAAGATGGAATTAAGTCATTTGTTAGTTATTTAAACGAAGGTAAAGATACGTTACACGAAGTGGTTTATTTTGAAGGGGAAAGTCAAGAAATTGAAGTTGATTTTGCGTTTCAATATTCAGCGAGTTATTCAGAAAATATTTTATCTTTTGTTAATAATGTTCGTACCAAAGATGGTGGGACGCATGAAACAGGTGCAAAAGCTGTTTTAACGCGTATTTTTAACGATTATGCTCGTCGTAATGGATTACTGAAAGAAAAAGATAAAAATTTAGAAGGTGCTGATATTCGTGAAGGACTATCAGCAATTGTATCTGTTCGTATTCCAGAAGCTTTATTGCAATTTGAAGGTCAAACAAAGGCAAAGCTTGGGACACAAGAAGCTCGTTCAGCAGTGGATAACGTGATTGCTGAGAAATTAACGTTCTTCTTTGAGGAAAATGGTGCGGTAGCGACGCAGTTAGTTAAAAAAGCGTTGAAAGCGGCACAAGCACGCGAAGCAGCACGTAAAGCACGTGAAGAGGCACGTACAGGTAAAACAAAAAAGAAAAAAGAAACGAATTTATCAGGTAAGTTAACACCTGCTCAAACAAAAAATCCTCAAAAAAACGAACTGTTTTTAGTCGAAGGGGATTCAGCGGGTGGATCAGCAAAACTAGGTCGTAATCGTGCCTTTCAAGCGATTCTTCCGTTACGAGGAAAAGTCATTAATACGGAAAAAGCTAAAATTGAAGATATTTTTAAAAACGAAGAAATCAATACAATGATTTATACCATTGGTGCAGGCGTGGGTCCAAACTTTGAATTAAATGATGTCAACTACGATAAAATCATTATCATGACCGATGCCGATACAGATGGTGCTCATATTCAAGTGTTATTACTGACGTTCTTCTTCCGCTACATGAAGGAACTAGTAGAGGCAGGGAAAGTTTATATTGCGTTACCGCCACTTTATAAAGTTTCAAAGGGACAAGGTAAAAAACAGGTTATTGAATATGCATGGACAGATGAAGAGTTAGGTGAAGTTATTTCTAAGGTTGGAAAAGGTTATACCCTTCAACGTTATAAAGGTCTTGGTGAGATGAACGCTGACCAGTTATGGGATACGACTATGAATCCTGAAACGCGCACATTAATTCAGGTAACCATTGAAGATGCTGCAGATGCTGATCACCGAGTGACGACACTCATGGGAGATAAAGTTGAACCACGTCGTGAATGGATTGAGCAAAATGTCGACTTTACCATGGAAGATGATTATGATATAGAGAGGGTGTAATAGATGGACAAAGCTACCCAAGAACGTGTGCAAGTCATGCGTTTAGAAGACATTATGGGTGATCGTTTTGGACGTTACTCAAAATATATTATTCAAGATCGTGCATTACCAGATGTGCGAGATGGACTAAAACCCGTTCAACGTCGTATTTTATATGCGATGTATAAAGAAGGAAACACATATGAAAAACCATTCCGTAAATCAGCTAAAACGGTTGGTAATGTAATTGGTAACTATCATCCGCATGGAGATACTTCGGTTTACGATGCGATGGTACGTTTATCTCAAGATTGGAAAGTTAGAGATCCACTTGTTCAAATGCATGGAAACAACGGGAGTATCGATGGAGATCCCGCTGCTGCGATGCGTTATACAGAGGCTCGTTTATCAGCGATTTCTGGGTTATTATTAAAAGACATTGAAAAAAATTTAGTTGATTTTATTCCAAACTTTGATGATTCAATGACAGAACCAACGGTTTTACCTGCCTTTTTCCCTAATTTATTAGTGAATGGTGCAACTGGGATTTCAGCGGGATATGCCACAGATATTCCACCACACAACTTAGGTGAAATCATTGATGCTGTTATTTATCGAATGAATCATAAACAATGTGGATTAGATGATGTTTTAACGTTTGTTCAAGGACCTGATTTTCCAACAGGTGCTATTATTCAAGGGGAACAAGAGATTAAAAAAGCATATACCACAGGAAAAGGGCGTATCGTTGTTCGCTCAAAAACTGAAATTGAACCGATTCGTGGTGGACGTGAGCAAATTGTTGTCACTGAAATCCCATATGAAGTCAATAAGGCAAACTTAGTTAAAAAGATTGATGATCTTCGCATTGATAAAAAAGTTGAAGGAATTATGGAAGTTCGCGATGAGACGGATCGAAATGGATTACGTGTTGTTATCGAATTGAAAAAAGATGTTAAATCAGAAACAGTATTAAATTACTTATTTAAAAATACTGATTTGCAGATTTCATATAACATTAATATGGTCGCTATTTACAACAAACGTCCGGTATTAATGGGGTTATTAGAGTTAATTGATGCTTATATTCAACATCAAAAAGAAGTTGTGACTAACCGTTCAAATTTTGAACTTAAAAAAGCACGTGAACGTCAACATATTGTTGAAGGATTAATTAAAATGGTATCTGTACTAGACGAAGTGGTTCGAATCATTCGTCAATCAAAAGATAAGTCAGATGCTAAGAAAAATTTAATTCAAGCGTTTGATTTTAGTGAGCGTCAAGCGGAAGCAATCGTCATGTTACAGCTATATCGCTTAACAAATACCGATGTCACAGCGCTTGAAAAGGAAAACGAAGAATTAAATGAAACGATCGAGCGCTTAATGTCAATTCTAAGCAGTGAAACTAACCTATTAAAAGTGATTCAAAATGAGTTAAAATCAGTGAAGAAACAGTTTGAAACACCACGTCGTAGTGTCATTGAAAAACATATTCAAGAAATTAAAATTGACGAAACGGATATGATCGTTAAAGAAGATGTCATGGTGGCCGTTACAAAGGATGGATATGTTAAACGAACAAGTTTACGTTCATATAACGCGACGAAATCAGATATCCCAGCGATGAAAGATGGAGACGAATTAGTAGCTAAACTTCAATTAGATACATTACAAACTTTGGTGATGTTTACGAATAGAGGAAGTTTTATCTACTTGCCAGTCTATAAACTACCAGATTTTAAATGGAAAGATATTGGTCAGCACGTTTCAAACCTAGTTACTATTGACTCAGAAGAAAAAATTATTGCAGTTTATGCTGTCTCTGATTTTAAAACGGAAGAGTATTTCTTCTTTACGACTAAAAACGGAATGATTAAAAAGACGCGTTTAAGTGATTTTGAAGTTTCACGTTATCACCGCGCAATGGTTGCGATGTCAGTCAAAGAAGATGATGAATTAATGTCTGTCATCCGTTGTACATTTATGAATGATGTGATCATGGTTACTAAAAAAGGATATCTGTTAAAATTCAGTGATGATGAAATTACTCCAACCGGACTTAAAGCGATGGGAGTCAAGGGAATTCAAATTGGGGCTGATGACGAATTAATTAAAGTTATTTTGGCATCTGTTAATGATGAGTTATTATTTGTAACGCAACGCGGAAATGTTAAAAAATTAAAGGTAAAAGATATTGCCTTATCGACGCGTAATAAAAAAGGATGTTTAGGAATCAAAGCTATTAAATCAAATCCTCATCAATTTGTTGATTGTTTAAAAGTTTCACCTAAACAAGACATCTCCATTGTCACGATGGATGGAACAACTAAGCTGAATACAGCGTTATTAAAACCTGTTGATTTAAATTCAGTAGGAACAAATATGGTTGATTCACCTGTCCTTAAATTTATGATTGAAGATACTGAATAAAAAAATCGATTCTCTTATGAGAATCGATTTTTTTATTGGATTCTGGGTACTAGTAAGTGTCGATTAGATAACTTTTCATTATTATTTTAAATTTATCAGAAGCATTCTTAAGGAAATATTCATATTCATAAGTGTTGACTCATACAATCTTATGAGTATATGAAGAGTAAAGACAAAAATGATGGTGATAAAATGGAAATGGTTAATAAAGTTGAATCATTAATCTTTAAGCAAGCTTTGAATTATCCGCTTATTCAACTCATACAAAATAAAACCGTCATTGTAAATGATCGTTGTACGGTAGAACATTTCACAGAGGAGTCTTGTATTTTAAAGACCCCTGATCATCAATATATGATTTTAGGGGTTAATTTGCGGATTAAAGAGTACGGTGATTTAGTCATTAGAATTGAAAGTGATAGCATAAAAAAAATAGAAATAGTCGGTGATAATAATGAATAACAAATGGTTAAGTATCTTCATTGCAAAAGTTCAAATTTTAGTGCCTTCTATGCGAGAAGTCACCCAACTCAGACAACAAAAAATCATGATTTATGGAATTAAAAAACATTCAGATGGCTATTTGGTTACAATCCGTAAGGATGTAGCCAAAGAGCTAGAGATGCAATATCCTATCGTATTAGAACTATCGATTTACCCTTCATTATTAAAGGTGATTGTTCCAATTGCTGTATTAACTTGTTTCTTGATGATTTTAATGAATAATCACACGATTGGTTATCGTGTCGATGGAAACTTAAACACTCAGGAACAAGAAGTTTTAGAGTCTTTATTAGAACCACACTTTAAACAAGTTGGCCCTTTTTACTTTTTAAAGAGTGATCTTTCAGATATAAAATCAGAGCTTAGTGCTTACTATAATGAGTATGTTTGGATTAATGTTTATCGTAAAGGAACCGATGTTATCGTTGAGGTTTATAATACACCTGTTGATGAACGAGATAACTTAGATGGCTATACGGATACACTATATGCCAAGCGTTCAGGACTGATTAAAAATTATAAAGTTTCAAGTTGCCGAGTCTTAGTCGAGCAAAACCAAGTGGTTAAAGCAGGCGATCCATTAGTCACTTGTTATGTTGAACAACCATATACGACAGAAATTATTCCAATTGACGACACTGCTAAAGGAGAAGTTTGGGCGGATACTTGGTATGAAGCAACTATCACAGCAGAAAAAAGTTATGTGGAAGAAGGATATACTGCTAATAAACAAACCGCTTATGTTTTACATTTAGGTGGAATGGAATTTACATTTCCGACGAAAGAGTTGCCTTATGAAAAATATGAAGAGGTTAACAAACAGTATAATCCGCTATTTTTCATGAAAGAATCGCCCCTTTATTTAGAAAAAAAGCAATATTATGAAAAAAGTGATATAATAAAAGTAAACACTTCTGATGAACTAAAAGCAAATCTTCTGACACTTGTTAAAAATTCTTTTAAAGAACAAACAGATGGTGAGTTTATCATAAAAAATTTGGAGATAATAACAGAAGAAGAGACAGAGACACAATTTATTTTTAAGTGTCATCTGACGATATACGAAAATATTGCCTATTAGAGGAGCTGAATTATGAGTAAAGACCCTATTAAAATACCAGCAGTGTTTGAAACAATCGATGAAACCATTTCAGTTGTTGGTCACCATGATAAGCATTTAAAAATTTTTGAAGATTACTATAATGTTGACATCTCACTTAGAGGTGATCAGTTATATGTATTCGGTGACGAGAAAAAAGCTGAAATTATTCGCGAAGTCTTACTAGCACTTGTTGACTTACACCGAAAAGGTAAAGAAATTACCGAGCGTGATGTACTATATGCGATAAAAATGAACGAGCAACATCGTTTAAAAGAGTTAGAGTCTTTATTTGATGAACGCTATAAAATCATTAAAACGGTGCAAGGAAAAACAATTTATGCGAAAACATTCAATCAAAAAGACTATTATCGAAAAATTCAAGATAATGATCTTGTGTTTGGAATGGGACCTGCTGGAACAGGTAAAACGTATTTAGCTGTCGTTATCGGTGTGGCGTTACTTAAGAAAAACATCGTTCGTAAAATCATTTTGACACGTCCTGTTGTAGAAGCGGGAGAAAATTTAGGATTCTTACCTGGAGATTTAAAAGAAAAGGTTGATCCATACTTATGCCCATTATACGATGCATTATATGATGTACTCGGACTTGAGCAAACAGAAAAAATGATTGAACGTGGAATCATTGAAATTGCACCGCTAGCTTATATGCGAGGTCGTACCCTTGAAGATGCTTATATTATTTTAGATGAAGCACAAAATACAACGAAACAACAAATGAAAATGTTTTTAACACGTTTAGGATTTAACTCAAAAATGGTGGTAACAGGTGATGAAACGCAAATTGATTTACCAAAACCAGTTAAATCAGGATTAAAACATGCAAAGGAAATTTTACATGGTGTTAAAGGAATTGAATTTGTTCAATTTGAAACAGTTGATGTCGTTCGTCATACGCTAGTTCAAAAAATTATTGAAAGCTATGAAAAGACAGGTGAATAAAAAGGAGCAACACATATGGGAGTAGATATTCAATTTTATAATCAAACAAACGAATCAGTTGAATCATACGAAGCAATGATCACAAAAGTGGTTCATGAGACCATTAAACAAGAACAATTAGCAAATGAAATGTTAGAGTGTAGTTTTATCTTTGTTGATAATGAACAAATTCGAGAAATTAATGCCACTTATCGACAAAAAGACGCAGTAACAGATGTGATAACATTTGCGATTGAAGATGAAATGCCAGGAGAAATTAAAATTCAAGGGATTCCAATGCCACGAATGCTTGGAGATGTATTTATTTCATTACCTAGAACACGTGAACAAGCTGAACGATTTGGTCATTCTTTTGAACGTGAGTTAAGTTTCTTAGCTGTTCATGGATGTTTACACTTATTAGGCTATGATCATTTAGAGCCTGAAGAAGAGAAAGTCATGTTTGGTAAACAGGAGGATGTCTTAAATGCGCTCGGAATTCGACGTTAAAGAAGCACATTCCGTTAAAGCATTAATTAAATCTTTTAAACATGCCTTTTTTGGCATCTTGACATCTTTTGTAATAGGGCGTAATATAAAGGTCCACTATACAGCATTATTGGTTGCTGTTTTAGGTGGCCTTTATTTTGGTATCAGTAAATTAGAGTTTCTCGCTATTTTATTAATTAGTGCTCAAGTGATTAGCTTAGAGATGGTGAATACAGCGATTGAACGAACGGTGGATTTAGTTACGTCTGATTATCATGTTTACGCCAAAATTGCAAAGGATGTTGCCGCTGGAGCGGTTTTGATCGCGTCAATTATCGCGGTTATTATTGGGGGAGTTATTTTTCTTCCATATATTTTTAATTAGTAGGTGAAGAGTTAATGAAAGAAAAGTACGCAGATTTAATTACAGCAGCAAAAGAAGCTTATAAAAATGCCTATGTTCCATATTCAAAATTCCCAGTTGGGGCAGCTTTAAAGTTAAAAGATGGTAGTATCATTAATGGAGCCAATGTTGAAAATGCTTCATACGGATTAACAAACTGTGCTGAACGTTCAGCGTTATTTACTGCTTTTTCAAAAGGTTATCGTCGTGAAGACTTTGAGGCTATTGCCGTTGTTGCAAACACGGATCGTCCAATTTCTCCATGTGGAGCATGTCGTCAAGTCATCAGTGAATTAATGCCACAAGATGCCCAAGTTATTTTATTAAGTAACAAAGATGAAGTTAAAACATATACCGTCGCAGACTTATTACCATATTCATTCACATCGGAGGATTTATAATGAATCATGCAACATTCAAATCAGGATTTGTTTCAATTATTGGACGCCCTAATGTTGGAAAATCGACATTTTTAAATAAAGTATTAGGAAAAAAAATCGCAATCATGAGTGATAAGCCTCAAACGACTCGTAATAAGATTCAAGGGGTTATTACTGATCACGATTCACAAACAATTTTTATCGACACGCCAGGAATTCATAAACCAAAACATGAGTTAGGAAAATTCATGACCGATTTAGCAATCGGAACGTTAAATGAAGTTGATGCCGTGATGTTTATGGTTAATGCAACAGAAAAATTAGGACGTGGAGATCGTTTTATTTTAGAACATTTAAAAGCAGTTAAACAACCGGTCTTTTTAGTCATTAATAAAATTGATTTAATTACGAAAGAAGATTTATTAGCTGTTATTGCTGCATTTAAAGAAGAGCATGAATTTGCTGGAATTATTCCGATTTCTGCAAAAACAGGTGAAAATATCGAAACGTTACTTGAAGTTATTAAGGAAGAACTTCCTGAAGGGCCGCAGTTTTATCCTTCTGACCACATTACCGATCATCCTGAACGCTTTATCATTTCAGAATTAATTCGTGAAAAAGTGTTACACTTAACTCATGAAGAAGTTCCACATTCAGTGGCTGTTGTCATTGATAAAATTGAAAAAGTAGAAGGTAAAAATGTGATCGATGTCATGGCTACCATTGTTGTAGAACGTCCATCACAAAAGGGAATTTTAATTGGTAAAGGTGGGAAGATGCTAAAAGACATCGGAACATTAGCTCGTAAAGATATCGTCAAATTATTAGGAACAAAAATTTACCTTGAGTTATGGGTAAAGGTTCAAAAAGATTGGCGTAATAAAAAATTGTACTTAAATGACTTTGGATACAGTGAAAAAGAATATTAATTCGACTTTTTAAGACAAAAATGTAATAAGCTCTCATAGATTTTCGTTTCCGAGACATACTAGTTACAGGGGCAAAAATAAAAGCGTAGCTAGTAAGAAGGGATAATACATGAATAGTCTAGAATGGGAAGTCTTTAAACGTACAGGAAAAATTGATCACTATCTGTTAATGAAGGAGTCAGAACATAAGTTAACAGTAGACAATTCTAATACTGAGTTCTCAGAGGAGATTGCTGATGTAAAGCCTGCTAAAGTTACAGAGGAGGAGTAATGGCGTGGCAATTGAGGTTGAAGGAATTATATTGAAGAGCTTTAATTATGGTGAACATCATAAAATTATTAAAGTTCTGACTGAGAATCAGGGGGTTATTGGTGTTTTTGTACAAAATGCCAATAAAATTAATACAAAAAAAAGTGCACTTGTTCAGCCGCTGACCTGTGCACATTTTAATTTAAAACCCTCAACTAACGCAAATAGCAATCTCTATTATGTTTATAGTGGAGATGTTATTGATTATTACTTAAATCTAAAATTAGATTATGAAAATATGACTTACTTTTATTTCATGATTGAATTAATATTAAAAGGCATGTCAGAGTCAGAGTTTAGCTCTTATATCTATCGAATGCTAAAGAATTTTTTAGAAGCAGCTGATCAAGGATACTCAGCTTATTTACTAAGCCTTATTTTTCAATTAAAACTCATGCCTCTCATTGGAATTGCTCCAATCATGGATTGTTGTGCTGTTTGTCAAAGCACTGAGCACATTGTAACATTAAGTGTTCGTCAAGGCGGATTGGTTTGTGCTAAATGTTATTTACCACAAGAACCGATTGTTGTTGACGCCTCGCTAATTCCCATCGTTAGAGCTCTATACAAAGTGGATATTGATCACTTGCCTGAGATTGAACTTGAAAAAGAGTTGCTTCTACCGATTGAGCAATTCTTAGATGCTTATTATGACTCGTATGCGGGCTTGCATCTGAAAACTAAAAAATTTATTAAAGAATTATAAAAAAGAGCCGAGGGGCTCTTTTTTTATCTTAATGTGTCAAAGGACATACATATCTAGTTAGAGTTGGTGACAAGATAGGACAGAAAGTCAATTAAAATGATGATATTTTTATAAAAATTTCATTTTTTCGTCGGTGTTTTTCATGTTTTTGTATATTGTGTTTTAAGTATTGATATAATATAATAGTAGTAGTATAATGCAATATTTATGTGAAGACGAAGAGTAGTACTTTAGAGTATTTGAATGATAGCGAGTCTGGGAAGGTGGAAGCCAGGTTTCAAGATCTTAAGGAAGGGAACTTCTGAGCATAGTTAACAAAGTGGTAAAGTGATGAACTTTACAAATAGGGTGGAACCGCGGGAATAACTCTCGTCCCTATGCTCGTGGCATAGGTATGGGAGTTTTTATTTTCTCTATGTTCACGAACTAAAAGTTTGTTAAGTAAAGGAGTGTTGACATGAGTCAAGTAACAATGGAAAAAATCGTAAACATGTGTAAAACACAAGGTTTTGTTTACCAAGGAAGCGAAATTTACGGTGGGTTAGCTAATACTTGGGATTATGGACCATTAGGTGTTGAGTTAAAAAATAACGTTAAAAAAGCTTGGTGGAAAAAATTCATTCAAGAATCACCATATAACGTAGGATTAGACAGTGCTATCTTAATGAATCCTCAAACTTGGGTTGCATCAGGGCACGTTGGTGGATTTAGTGATCCTTTAATGGACTGTAAAGCATGTAAAAGCCGCCATCGAGCAGATAAGCTAATTGAAGATCATGGAGATGACATTGTTGCTGATGGATGGACAGAAGAGCAAATGATGGCTTATATTCGTGAGCATAACATTGCTTGTCCAGAGTGTGGGGCGCATGACTTTACAGATATCCGTCAATTTGAATTAATGTTTAAAACACATATGGGTGTTGTTTCAGATGATAAATCAGCTGTTTATTTACGCCCAGAAACAGCACAAGGAATTTTTGTTAACTTTAAAAATGTTCAACGTACAAGTCGTAAAAAAGTTCCATTTGGTATTGGACAAATCGGAAAATCATTCCGTAACGAAATCACACCAGGAAACTTTACATTCCGTACACGTGAATTCGAACAAATGGAGTTAGAATTCTTCTGTAAACCAGGTGAGGATGGACAATGGTATGAATTCTGGAAACAATATTGCTGGAATTGGTTAGTAAACTTAGGAATGAACCCAGAGCATATTCGCCAACGTGAGCATTCACCAGAAGAATTAAGCCATTATAGTAATGGAACATCAGATATCGAATATAAATTCCCATTTGGTTGGGGAGAGTTATGGGGAGTTGCTAACCGTACAGACTTTGACTTAAAAGCACATATGGCTGAATCGGGAGCAAACTTTGAATATCAAGATCCAACAACAAATGAAAAATATGTTCCATATTGTATTGAACCATCAGTTGGAGCTGATCGTGTAACATTAGCATTCTTAGTTGATGCTTATGAAGAAGAAACATTAGAAAATGGAGAAACACGTGAAGTATTAAAATTCCATCCAGCTTTAGCACCATATAAAGTAGCTGTTTTACCATTAGTTAAAAAGTTAAACGAGCAATCGTTAGAAGTATTTGCTGAGTTATCAAAACATATGATGGTTGACTACGATGAAGCGGGAACAATTGGTAAACGTTATCGTCGTCAAGATGCGATCGGAACACCATTCTGTGTGACATTTGACTATGATTCATTAGAAGATAAAAAAGTAACGGTTCGTCATCGCGACACAATGGAACAAGAGCGTGTGGCAATTGATGAATTAGTTGATTATATTACTTCAAAAATTCAATTTTAAGATGATTAATTAGAGTTGAATTTTGAAAGACTAAAATAGATAGGAAGAGGGTGAATTCCATGGGAAGAGGCCGAATTCCACAAGAGTTATTTGATCAGGTTATACAAAAAAGTGACGTCGTTGATGTAATTAGTGACTATGTACAATTGAGTAAAGCAGGAAAGAACTATAAGGGTTTATGTCCTTTCCATGGGGAAAATACCCCCTCTTTTGTTGTTTCACCTGATAAAGGAATTTATAAGTGTTTTGGTTGTGGGGAAGGAGGAAACGTTGTTTCGTTCGTCTCTTCAATCGAAGCTATTTCATATCCTCAAGCGGTTTTAAAGTTGGCTAAACGTGCCGGAATTGAAACGGATATTGTCTTACAGTCTGATGAATCTATTCAAGATGCTAAGTTTAAAAATGAATTTGATATTTTGGAGTTTGCTAAAGGGTTTTATCATTACTATTTAAATCATACGAAAGAAGGAAAAATGGCGTTAGCTTATTTACATGATCGTGGAATGAGTGATGAAACCATTGCTAAGTTTGGAATCGGGCTTGCGCCTTCTTATTCGGATGCTTTAGTTAAAACCTTAGCAAATAATCGATATTCATTAGAAGTGGCCGTGAATTTAGGACTTCTCAATGAACATCAAGGACAATATTATGATCGATTTAAATCACGAATCATGTTTCCGATTTTTGATAAAGTAGGACATGTGGTTGGATTTAGTGGTCGTGTGTTTTTAGAAGGGGATACGAACTTAGGAAAGTATGTTAACTCACCTGAATCAGCCATTTTTCAAAAGGGGAAATTAATTTATCACTTAAATGACGCTAAGCTTGCGATTCGTCGACATAACCGTGTGTTATTGTTTGAAGGTTTTTTAGACGTTATTTCTGCTGTTGAAGCAGGATTTGTTGAATCAGTTGCCACGATGGGAACTGCGTTAACGGAAGATCATAGCCGTGAACTTCGTCGCTTAACGGATCAAATTATTTTATGTTTTGATGGGGACAAAGCAGGACTAGCTGCGGCCAATAAAGCAATTCCTATTTTAATGGCACAAAACTTTTCAATTAGTGTTGTTGAAATTCCAAATAAAATGGATCCAGATGAATTTATAAAGACATATGGAAAAGAGGCTTTTTCTAAATTAATTGATCAAGCCATTCCAGCTATTGACTATCAATATCGTTACATTAAAAGACAGTTTAATTTAGAGTTTGTGAGTCATCGCGAACAATTCAAACGTCAAATTTATCATTTTGCCTATACGCTGCAAAGCCACACGCTACAAGAGCTAATTTTAAAGAAATTGGCGTATGATATTTCAATAGGTGAGCAAAGTATTTTACAGGAGTTCAATAGTAGCAAAAGTCAAGTGTATAAAAATTCCAATATGAACAACAATAAAAACGGAAACCGACAAATACATGCAAGACAATTGCGAGATACTAAATACGAACGTTCTGAAAAAATGTTAATTCACTACATGTTAAAGGAAAGACGTGTCGCTTTACAGGTAGAAAAAGAGCTAAATGGTTATTTGAATGATCCGATACGTCGTAACATTGTGTTGTATATCTTAGATTATTATACGACGCATGAAACGATGAATTTACAATATTTCTTAAATTGGATTGATGAGGCATTAGTAAAACCAATTACAGATATTATATTTGAATGCGAATCACTCCCACCTCTTGCAAGCGAAGAGGTGATTCATGATTTAATTTCTGTCGTCAAAGAATATGTTTATAAGGTTCAAATGGAACAGTTAAAAAAACAAATTAGTGAAGCAACATTAGATCACGAAAAATTGGAATTACTAGGTAAAGAAAATCAACTCAAACAGCAGTTTGGGAAGTAGAAGGAGTGGTTTTATGTCAAATCCGGTACTTGATGAAAAAAAGATTTTAGAAATCAATAACCAATTAATTAAACTAGGAAAAAAACGTGGTTATTTAACATATGATGAAATCAATAATAATTTTGAACAAGTTCAATTAGATCCAGAAATGATCAGTTCATTTTTAGACTTATATGATGCAGAAGGAATTAATATTGTTAAATCTGAAAAAATTGTTGAACCAGAAGAGACAACTGAAGAAGACGATACAGTTTTAATCTTACCTGATTTCGACACAGAAGATAATGATGATGCAATTCCGGCTGATTTTAACGCTGAAGATGAAGTTGATTTAGAAGAAAAATTCGATGACTTCGAATTTACAGCGCAATTTAAAATTAATGATCCAGTTCGAATGTATTTAAAAGAAATTGGACGTGTTGAATTACTATCTAGTCAAGAAGAAATTAACTTCGCGAAAAAGATTGAACGTGGAGATATTTCAGGTGAAATTTTAGAACTACGTCGTCGTAATGAACCACTTCCAACTGAGTTATTAGAACGTATTGAATCATTAATCAAAGATGCTGGAGAAGCTAATGATGGAAATGAATTTTTAATTGGGATTACAGAATTAAGTGATGAAGAATCACGCCGCGTTATTCATGAAGGTGAGTATGCTAAAAAACGTCTAGTAGAAGCTAACTTACGTTTAGTTGTTAGTATCGCAAAACGTCACGTTGGACGCGGAATGTTATTCTTAGATTTAATTCAAGAAGGAAATATGGGACTTATTAAAGCGGTGGAAAAATTCGACTACCGTAAAGGATTTAAGTTTTCAACTTATGCAACGTGGTGGATTCGCCAAGCGATTACGCGTGCGATTGCAGACCAAGCGCGTACGATTCGTATCCCAGTTCATATGGTTGAAACGATTAACAAATTAGTTCGTATTCAACGCCAATTAGTTCAGGAATTAGGACGTGAACCATTACCTGAAGAAATTTCTGAAAAAATGGGAATCTCACCTGAAAAAGTACGTGAAATCTTAAAAATCTCTCAAGAACCTGTTTCGTTAGAATCACCAGTCGGAGAAGAAGACGATTCTCATTTAGGAGATTTTATTCCAGATGCAGATGCTTTATCACCATCTGAATTTGCTTCAAATGAAATGCTTAAAAAAGAATTAGATGATGTGTTAGAAACATTGACTGATAGAGAAGAACGTGTTTTACGTTTACGTTTTGGTTTAGAAGATGGACGTACACGAACACTTGAAGAAGTAGGAAAAGAATTCGGTGTTACTCGTGAGCGTATCCGTCAGATCGAGGCTAAAGCATTACGTAAGTTACGCCACCCATCTCGTAGTCGACGTTTAAAAGACTTCATGGAAGAATAGGACTTAATCAGATGAATTATGAATTATCATTACGTTTACAAACTTGTTTAAATGCTCTAACACCGCTACAAACAGTAGCGGATGTTGGAACAGATCATGCCTACCTACCTTGTGTAGGTATTTTAAATGGAAAATTAAAAAAAGCCATTGCTGCAGACATTGGAAAAGGTCCATTAGAAGCAGCTAAAACAACGATTCAGCGATATGGTTTAACTGAGCAAATTGAAACAAGATTAGGCCCAGGATTAACAGTGCTTCATCCTTCAGAAGTTGAAGGCGTTGTTATTGCTGGAATGGGCGGTAAGCTAATTGTTTCAATTTTAGAAGAAAATTTATTGTTAACGCGATCATTTGAACGACTCGTATTACAACCTAATATCGATGCGAATGTATTACGTGATTGGCTTTCTCAACATCAATTTAATATCATTGATGAAAAGATTGTCTTAGATGAAGGTAAGTTTTATGAGATCATTGTTGCGGTACCCGTTGAGCACTCAATGAATTATAATGAATTAGATATTGAATTTGGTCCAGTTTTACGATTAGATCAGACCAATGAAATCTTCCATGCTAAATGGAGTAAAGAGTTTATGAAGAATCAATCGATTATTGAACAATTACCGACTGATCACCCAAGAGTTGAAAGTTTAAAACAACGTCAGGCTTTATTAAAAGAGGTGTTATAAAATGGTTCTTACGATTTCAGATATCATTAAACAGTTAGAGACGTTATTTCCTAAACATTTAGCTTATGATAAAGATCCGATTGGCTTACATATTGGAAATGTTAATCGTCCGCTAACAAAAGTTTTAGTGACGCTTGATGTCACACAGGCTGTCGTAGAAGAAGCGATTGAATTGGGAGCAAATTTAATTGTTGCTCATCATCCATTTATATATCGTCCACTCGCTTCAATTAATACGAATACTCCAAAAGGTAAAATCGTAGAGCTATGTATTAAGAACGATATTTGTGTTTATTCTATGCATACTAATTTTGATATTGCTAAAAACGGGATGAATGATTGTTTAGCTCATGCATTAGGATTAATTCATACGAAACCTTTGATTCCGACTAAACGTGAGGAATATTCAAAACTTATTATTTATGTTCCCGCTACACATCTAGATGTTGTTCGTGAAGTTATGGGAGAAGTGGGAGTTGGACAAATTGGTGCTTACTCACACTGTACATTTACCACTTCGGGCACAGGGGCATTTAAACCTTTACCAGATAGTCAACCTTTCATTGGGCAAGTTGGAGAAATTGAATATGTAGATGAAATGAAAATTGAAGGCGTAGTTAAAACAGCGAATCTTCATCAAGTGATTGAAAAGATTAGAGTGGTTCATCCTTATGAAGAGATGGCTTATGATGTTTATCAATTAAACGTTACGATGCCAAATGAACAATATGGACTTGGACGTATTGGACAATTAGAACAACCGATGGAAGCTGCTGAATACATTAAACATGTCAAACAGTCATTAAATCTTTCACATGCTCGTTTCGTTGGAAACTTAAATAAAAAAATTAAAACAGTTGCCGTTATTGGTGGAAGTGGATCAAGTTACATCGGCCCTGTTAAAGCTAAAAAAGCAGACTTATTTATTACAGGTGACGTTGGATTTCATGATGCACAAGATGCATTAGATATGGGATTAAATGTTTTAGATGTGGGACACCATGCGGAATGTATTATGAAACAGCATGTCACTCAGTTATTAAATGATTTAATGGGTGAAGTGGCGATCGCTTCAACGTTAAGCACGGAACCTTTCCAATTCGTATAGTCAGTTTAAAAAATGACTAAATGTCATAAAATATTGTATATTTTTATTAGAATGTATATAATAGAGATAAGAAAAAATAAAAAAACGTTGAATAAGGCGTAGTAATAAGGATTTTGCTATTTAGGGAGAGGATGTCTGAGACTGGAAGCATTCTTATAGTTAAACTTATGAATTCACCTTACGAGTGATGCTAATCACATCCGGTTACGGCCGTTATTCGTTTAAGAGGTTAAGTCTTTTGACTTAGCAATAAAGGTGGTACCGCGTGTGAAACGTCCTTTTTTAAGGACGTTTTTTTATTTTTTAATTTAATAGTTTGGAGGAATTAAGATGCTAGATCGATTAAAACAATTACAAGTCGAAGCTTTATCAGAAGTAGCAACTACCACTGATTTAAAAGAATTAAATGATCTTCGCGTAAAATACCTTGGGAAAAAAGGTCCGATTCAAGAAGTGATGAAAAATATGAAAGACATGGCACCAGAGGAACGTAAAAGTGCTGGTCAAGTTTCAAATGAAGTGAAAACGGCTATTTCACAAGCGATTGAAAGTAAAAAGACAGAATTAGAAGCTTTAGCGATTCAAAAACAATTAGAAAACGAAACGATTGATGTGACATTACCAGGTCGCACAAATCATATTGGAGTCGTACATCCATTACAAGCCGTAACAAATGAATTAGAATCATTATTCATTTCGATGGGGTATACAGTTGAAGAAGGTCCAGAAGTTGAGTGGGATCATTACAACTTCGAACTTTTAAACTTGCCTAAAGGACACCCAGCACGTGATATGCAAGATTCATTCTATATTACAGAAGAGTCGTTATTACGTACGCATACTTCTCCTGTTCAAGCGCGTGTCTTAGAAGCTGCTAAAGGTAAAGGACCAATCAAAATTATTTGTCCAGGTAAAGTATACCGTCGTGATGATGATGATGCGACTCACTCTCATCAATTTACACAAATCGAAGGATTAGTTATTGATACAGATATTACAATGGCAGACTTAAAAGGAACGTTATTAGAATTAGCTCGCAAAATGTTTGGTGAAGATCGTGAAATTCGTTTACGTCCATCATTTTTCCCATTTACTGAACCATCAGTTGAAGTAGACGTGACATGTTCAAAATGTTCAGGATGTGGATGTAACATCTGTAAAGGAACAGGATGGATTGAAATTTTAGGAGCAGGGATGGTGCATCCAAACGTTTTAGAGATGTCTGGATTTGATTCTAAAACATATCAAGGATTTGCTTTTGGAATCGGAGCAGAACGTATTGCCATGCTTAAATATGGAATTGAAGATATCCGTAATTTCTATACAAATGATTTAAGATTTATTAATCAGTTCAAGTAAAAATAGGAGGTCATATAGATGTTAGTTTCAGTCAACTGGTTGAGTCAATATATTGATTTAAGTGACATTGATCCAAAAGAATTAGCAGAAAAAATCACAAGAACAGGAATTGAAGTTGAATCAGTTAATATTTTATCAGATGCAACAAACGTCGTTATTGGATATGTTGAAGAGCGCATTCAACATCCAAACGCTGATAAATTATCTGTTTGCCAAATTAATGTTGGTGGAGAAGAAGGCGTATTACAAATCGTTTGTGGAGCAAAAAATATTGCAGCTGGGCAAAAAGTTATCGTTGCAAAACCAGGAGCTGTGTTACCAGGAAACTTCAAAATTAAAAAGTCAAAATTACGTGGTGAAGTTTCAAATGGAATGTGCTGTTCATTAAAAGAATTAGGAATTGAACAAAAATTAGTACCTCAAGCGTATGCAGACGGAATTTTCGTATGTGCTGAAGATGCTCCAGTTGGAATGGACGCATTAGAATACTTAAAGTTTTATGATACAGTGATTGAACTTGGATTAACTCCAAATCGTATGGACTGTTTATCAATGTATGGGGTAGCTTATGAAGTGGCAGCTATTTTATCACGCGATGTGAACTTCAAAGAGGTAACAGTGGCAGAAGTTCAAGAATCAGCGAAAGATTTAATTAAAGTTAGCTCAAAAACAAAGAAAGCACCGTTATACTTATCACGAGTTGTAAAAAATGTTGAAATCAAAGAATCTCCACAATGGTTACAAGCCTATTTAATTGCGGCAGGAATGCGACCTAAAAACAATGTCGTTGACATTACGAACTATGTCATGTTAGAAATGGGACAACCGTTACATGCTTTCGATTACGATACGATTGGTTCTAAAGAAATCGTTGTGCGCGAAGCAGTAGCTGGTGAAACAATTAAGACATTAGATGGTCAAGATCGCGAGTTAGCTGAAGGAGACATTATCGTGACAGACGGTGAGAAGCCAATTGCAATTGCAGGTGTCATGGGAGGAGAAGCAACAGAGGTTACGGATCAGACAGTAAACGTCTTATTAGAATCAGCGTTATTTGATCGTTTATCTGTTCGTAAAGCATCGACTCGTTTAGGATTACGTTCTGAGTCATCAGCACGTTTTGAAAAAGGAATCGATCCAAATCGTACAGCATTAGCTCTTGATCGTGCTGCTCAGTTATTGACTGAATTAGCTAATGGACAAGTTTGTGAAGGAGTCGTTTCATTCGATGAGTTAACAGTTGAACCAGTTAGCATTTCTATTACAGCTGAAAAAATTAATTCAGTTTTAGGAACAGCTATGAGTAATGAAGAAGTAGCAAATGTTTGGACTCGTTTAAACTTTACATATGATTTAACGGACGATGTGTTTACGGTACATGTGCCATCTCGTCGATTAGATATTACAATTGTTGAAGATTTAATTGAGGAAGCGGGACGTATTTACGGTTATGATAATATTCCAACGACTCTACCTTCAACAGATATTAAAGGTGGATATAAACCAATCCAATTAATGCGTAATAAAGCACACCAAACTTTAATGGCTTGCGGTTTAACACAAGTAATTACTTATTCATTAACAAGCGCTGAAAAAGCACAGCAATTTTTATCAATTCCAGCTAATAAAAAAGAATTAGTCAAATTAGCGATGCCTATGAGTGAAGATCGTTCAAATTTACGTCAATCAACGATTCCTCAATTATTAGAAGTGGTTCGTTATAATAACGCACGCACAATTGAGAATGTTGCTATTTATGAAATTGGAAAAGTTTATGGTCAAGTTGATGGAACATATACAGAAGAAACAAAAATTTCAGGTGCAGTGACAGGAAAAATGATCACTAATAAATGGCAAGCAAAAGTTGAAAAAGTAGATTTCTATGTCGCAAAAGGTTATGTAGATGCTGTTTTAACTGAGATGGGTCATTTAAATGTCACTTATCGTCCAGTTTTAGCGGATGAATATAAAGAGTTCCACCCAGGACGTACAGCAATGGTTTATGTTAACGATGTTTTAGTCGGAGTAGTCGGACAAGTTCATCCAGAATTACAACGTGAATTAGACTTACACGAAACATACGTGTTTGAATTATCATTAGACGTATTATTCGGACTAGAAAGTTCAAAACCAGCTTATGAAATGGTACCAAAACATCCAGGAATGACGCGTGACATTGCGTTAGTCGTTGATCGTGAAGTGTTAGCAGATCAATTAGTTCAAACGATTAAAAACGCTGCAAATCACTTATTACAAACAGTTGAAGTCTTCGATATCTACGAAGGTAAAGGTGTCGAAGAAGGTAAGAAATCTGTGGCGATTTCACTTTATTACTTAGATCGCGAAAAAACATTAACAGATGAAGATTTACAACCAACACATCAAAAAGTATTAAATGCTTTAACAGAAGAGCACAACGCTGTTTTACGCGGATAATTGAAAGGGGAGCAAGTAAAGCTTGTTCCCTTTTTAACAAGCTGTTAGCTCAATAATCTATTCAAGTAAAAAATTAAGATGAGGTGAAAACATGACAAATATGAACTTAAAACAACTAAGAGATCAAATCGATGAAATTAATGTCCAATTGCTACATTTATTAAATCAACGTACTCAATTAGTGGAGGCTGTTGGAGTTGAGAAAGATAAACAAGGATTAAAAAAATATGATCCAGTTCGTGAAGAACAAATTATAGAAAAGTTAAAGGAAATCAATGAAGGACCAATGACAGATGAAATGATGGTTCATATCTTTAAAGAGATTTTTAAGGTTAGTGTTAAATTACAAGAAGATAATAGTCAACAACAAGACTAGTAGGGCTAACATTTCAAACATTTTTGGGAATCAACTGGCGAGAGAAACTAAAAGGATTATTATGTCTATCTATTTTGTTAGAGATAAGTTCAAATATTTCAAAGCGTACAGATTGAACTAAAATCCATCTAATCATCATTCAATCAGATGATAATTGACCACTTTGGAATAATTTGATGTTTTTTTGAAAAAATTATTCAAATAGAATAAACCAACCTTTTCTTGTCTATAATAGAGTTAATCATGAAAAGCAAGCGGTTTAAAAATGTAAATTTTCATGAAATTATTGATAAATTAATTTATTTTCGATAAAATGAAGGATGTATCGGAGATTATGTAGGTGTTAACGCTTGCAGAGTCGTACTTTGCAAGTTGAAATGATAGATAGATACAGGAAATTTTTTTTGCGTTTAGGAGTTGATTTTATGTCAAAGGTGACAATTTATGATGTCGCACGTGTAGCTGATGTATCATTAGCAACAGTGTCTCGCGTTTTAAATAATCCAGAAAAAGTAAAACCTAAAACTCGTGAGCGAGTTTTAGCAGCCATCAATGAGTTAGGATATCGTCCTAATGCAATCGCGCGTGGATTAGCTAGTCGTCGTTCAACAAACGTTGGACTAATTGTTCCAACTTGTTCACGTGCATCTGTATCAGAAATGATCGATGGGGTAGCAGATATCGCTGATAAATATCGTTATTCAGTGTTCTTAAATGTAACGCATAATGAAAATGATATTGCAACAAATGTTTGGCAAAATATGATCGCCTCTCAAGTAGATGGTGTTTTAATGATGGCTGATAAAATTAGTGAGGAAGAAATCGAGCGTTTAGCAAACGATACAGTTCCAACGGTATTATTATCAGTTAAAGATTTAGAAGGGCGTCTACCAGCTGTTTTAATTGATTACGAATTAGCGGCATATGAAGCAACTAAAAAATTAATTGAAAATGGAAACAAGGATATCGCGTTTATTACTTCAAATTCACACTATGCGATGAACGATTTAAAAGAACAAGGATATCGTCGTGCTATTGAAGAAGCTGGACTTGAGCCACGCATTTTAGGACTATACAATAAGTTTGAAAATTCTTTAGATTCATTTAAAGATTTCTTTGCTAATAATCAAGCACCAGATGCTGCATTAGCAGTTCGTGACTCAGTGGCAGTTATGTTTATGAATGCTGCAATTGAACATGGAATTAGTGTTCCAGATGAATTAGAAATTATCGGATTCCAAAACACGAAATATGCAATTATGTCACGTCCACAGTTAAGTACAATTAATATTCCAACATATGATATTGGAGCTGTTGCGATGCGCTTATTAACAAAGTTAATGAAAGAAGAGGAAGTTACAGAAACACAAATTACCTTACCTCATTCATTTGTTTGGCGTAATACAACGAAATAAGGTTGACAGCAACCTACACAATTTGTTATAATCCAAGCATCAATAATAGTGCAATGAAAAGAATTAAGTAGTGATTATAGATAGCAAAATCAGAGACTTAGTGGTTGGTGAGAACTAGGGCAGATATAATCATGAATTACACTCTTGGAGCATGTTCTTATGAACCGGTCTTTACCGTTATCAAATTAAGTGGTTAAAGCATAGATTTAACAAGTTGGGTGGTACCGCGAATTTTCGTCCCTTCATTTTATCTTTTTAGATGAAATGAAGGTTTTTTTATGGATTCGCTAGATTCTATTTATCACGAAGATGAAGAATTTATGGTGAATCAAAACTTATGTAATTTATACTTAATCATGAAATTGAATGGATAATGGGAAGTTGGTTTTTTAAATCTTAAATATTAAAAAAATAAAATTAAATGAGGTGAAACTAATGAAAAACGAATTCTTAAAAGAATTAGAGTGGCGTGGGTTAATTAATGACTGCACGGATTTAGAAGCATTAGACGCTTTAATGGAAGAAGGAAAAATTACATTATACTGTGGATTTGACCCAACGGCAGATAGCTTACATATCGGATCATTATTACCAATCTTAACATTAAAACGTTTCCAAATGGCAGGTCATAAACCATTACCATTAGTAGGTGGAGCAACAGGATTAATTGGAGATCCAACAGGTCGTTCAGCAGAGCGTCAAGAGAATAGCCATGAAACAGTTATTAAATGGTCTGAAAGTATTAAACGACAACTATCACAATTTATGGAGTTTGGTGATCAATCAAATTCAGCCGAATTAGTAAACAACTACGACTGGACATCAAATTTAAGTATGATTGAATTCTTACGTGATTTTGGTAAGTACTTCAATATTAATTACATTTTAGCAAAAGATACGGTTTGTTCACGTTTAGATCATGGAATGACGTTTACTGAGTTCTCATATACGATTTTACAAGGAATGGACTTCAAACATTTATTTGAAACGAAAAACTGTGTTTTACAAATTGGTGGATCAGATCAATGGGGTAATATTACATCAGGATTAGAGTTAATTCGTAAAACAATCGGTCATGAAGCAAAGGCAGTTGGATTAACAATGCCATTAGTAACAAAGGCTGATGGAACAAAGTTCGGAAAAACAGCAGGTGGGGCTATTTGGTTAGATCGTACGAAAACTACGCCTTATGAAATGTATCAATTCTTAATTAATACAGCTGATGAAGATGTTATTAAATTCTTAAAATATTTCACATTCTTATCAAAAGAAGAAATCGATGCTATTGAAGTTGCGTTCAAAGAAGCTCCACATGAACGATTAGCACAAAAAACATTAGCTAAAGAAGTCGTAACAATTGTTCATGGTCAAGAAGCTTACGAGCAAGCCTTAAAAATTACGCAAGCTTTATTCAGTGGAAACTTATCAGAATTAACAGCTGATGAAATTGAAGTTGGATTTAAAGATGTTCCTTCAGTTGAATTAGCAGAAGATCTTAACTTAGTAGATGCACTTATCACTGCTAAAGCAGCTAGCTCAAAACGTGAATCACGTGAATTTATCAATAATAACTCTATTTCTATTAATGGAGAAAAAGTGAACGATTTAGAATTCATGGTATCTAAAGCACAAGCAATCGGTGGTAAATTTACTGTTATTCGCCGTGGTAAGAAAAAATATTTCTTAATTAAACACGTTTAATAAAAAAAGAAGATCTAATCAGATCTTCTTTTTACTTAAATTGATAATCAGCTCACGTCACTATTATAAAAGAGAGAACACATTAAGGAGGTTCTCTCTTTTATTTTTAAAGATTTATTTAGTTAAATTATAATAAGATAGAAATTAATACGATTGCAAAGATAATTTGAGCGACTCCAATAGATAAGCAGTAGATTCCACTTTTTAATCCAGCTTTCACTAAATCTTTAAACTTAACACTCATTCCGATTCCCGCTAAAGCAAAGATTTCAAGATAGTTACTTACTTGTTTAAATCCAGCAGAAACTTCTGTACTAATAAAGCCGATACTAAATAGAAAACACATTAAGAAAAATCCTTTAACATACCATGGAATTTTAATTTTAGCTTGTGGTTTTTCATGATGAAGTTCTGCATCATGATTTTCTTCATCTTTTTTAAGCTTAGCAAATGCTAAAATAACAAATACTAAGAAAATGATTCGTACAATTTTAAAAATTGTGGCGTATTGTAACACATCATGATTTACCATAGAGGCACTTCCTACGACTTGCCCCACTGATTGAAGCGTTCCACCGATTAAAGCTGATGATTGAATGGTCTCATCTTGATAAAGTAATTTTGTTAAGAATGGTAAAACCATCATTAAAACTGTTCCTGTTAAGTTAACTAATGTAATCGTAATGGATTTATCGACTTCATTAGCTTTAATGACTGGAGCAGTTGCTCCGATGGCAGAAGAACCACAAACAGCATTTCCTGAAGCCATTAATAGACGGAAGTCTTCTGTGAATCCTAATTTTTTACCGACAACTAAACAAAAAACAATCGTTAAAAACATCTGTAAAACAATGAAGCTAACACCGCCAACTCCTAATTCTAAAATAACTTGATAACTTAATGTCCCCCCTAATAAAACGATCGAATAAGACAGTAAGTTTGATTCAGAGAAGCGAATTCCTTTATAAAGTTTTGGATTAGTTAAAAGTGTATTTCCTAATAATAGCCCAAGTAAGATAGCAATGGTTGCCCCACCAAGTGTTGGAACAAATGTTCCAAGATATTTAGAAATCAACCCGATCAGGACACAAACAACTAGACCAGGAAAGATATCTTTAAAATTAATAAGTTTTTGTTGTATAAAATTTCGTGTTTTCATTCGAGTACTCCTTCTTCTTCAGTTTATATGATAAGTATATAATAGTTATTATCATAAGTAAAATTAATTGTTATAATAATAGCGATTAGTAATAATTATAATAGAGGTGTCTGATATGATTGATGAATTAAAATCGTTTATTCAGGTCGTAGAAAATCAAAACTTTACTAAAGCAGCAAGAAAATTGAACTTATCTCAACCTGCTGTTAGTATGCATATTTCAGGGTTAGAACAACAGTTGAATACAAAATTAATTTTACGTTCTAATAAGCAAAAAAACTTCTTATTAACGCCAGATGGAGAGCTATTATATCAACGAGCAAAAAAAGTTGTTCATGCCTATGATGAGATGATGATTGAAATAAAAAGTCAACGTGAAACGGTTCAAGGAACGTTAAAAATTGGAGCTAGTTTAACAATCGGGGAGTATTTACTTCCTGAAATTCTATCTCATTTATCTAAGTTATATCCCGAGTTGACATTTGAAGTGATGATTGAAAATAGTCATTCGATTATGGAGAAAGTCGATCAATTAGAACTTGAGATAGGGTTAATTGAAACAGATGAGTTGTTATTAAACTTAAATCGCCAATCATTTTATTGTGATCGTTTGCAAATTGCATATAGTGACACTCTAACTTTGCCATCTAAGGTTGAGCAATATCGTCAATTTTTTTGCGAACAAACATGGCTTTTAAGAGAGAGTGGATCAGGAACGAGATTGATGACTGATTTTTTCTTAGAACAATTTCATATTGTTCCTAACTATCAAATTGTTCTTGGAAGTAATTATTTAGTTAAGGAAACATTAAGACAGCGATCAAGCGTAACATTCACGTCAACATTAATGAAAAAACAAGAATTTAAAGGTATTCATTATTTAGAAGATCCGACCTATGAACTTCAGCGCTTATTTTACTATGTAACGAAAGAGGGGGTTGTATTAAGTAAAAGAGTTCAAGGGATGATTCAAGTATTAGATCATCTATCAGAAATTATTGATAGTTAGAAGCGTTTGATTTAAAATACATTGAACAGTATTAGGATGGTTTTGATCAGAATTAAATATGCGATGAACAAAAACAAAAAAGACTTCGGAAAATCCGAAGCCTTTTTATTGCCATTAAAGATTAACGGCTGTAGAACTCTACGATTAAGTTTTCGTGGATGTCAGCGAATACTTCTGAACGTTCTGGTAAACGTACGAAAGTTCCTGTCATAGTTGCTTCATCGAATGATACGAAGTCTGGACGGTGTACAGTTCCTTCTAAAGCAGCTTTGATGATAGCTAAGTTAGCTGATTTTTCACGAACGCTGATAGTTTGTCCTGGTTTTACTGAGTAAGATGGGATATCAACGCGTTGTCCATCTACTAAGATATGTCCGTGGTTAACTAACTGACGTGCTTGACGACGAGTGTTAGCTAATCCTAAACGGTATACTAAGTTATCAAGACGAGATTCTAATAAGTATAAGAAGTTCTCACCATGTTTACCTTGTAATTTACCAGCACGATCGTATGTACGACGGAATTGACGCTCAGTCATTCCGTATGCATGACGTAATTTTTGTTTCTCTTGTAATTGTAATCCGTATTCAGAGATTTTTTTACGAGCTTGTCCGTGTTGCCCAGGTGCATAAGGGCGTTTTTGTAATTCTTTTCCGTTTTCTAAGATAGAGTATCCTAAACGACGAGAAATTTTCCAGCTTGGTCCAGTATAACGAGCCATGCTATGACCTCCTTTTAATTTTTAAGTAATTGATTTTGCATATCAAAAAAGGAGAAACTTTACCTGAACTATAGGATAGATTAAAATCTCATATCCTCGCCTTTGCAGCCAAAAGGTTATACGATATGCCATCAATATCTCGAGCGATATTGAGGTTTAATCTATGCGTTATAGTCTGATAAAAAGCTGCCTTTCATATACGCACTCAAGTATAATATCAACATTCTACTATATTGTCAACAAAAAATCCGACTTCTAAACATTTTCCAATAATTAAATTTAAATTTAGATTAATTCATGGTGTTTATAAGAATTTGAACAAACTGTTCTAAATATTTTTTATCCATTTCACTAAAACGATTGAGCACAGGACTATCAATATCTAAAACACCAATTAACTGATCGTCTTTGATAAGTGGGATGACGATTTCTGAGTTAGTTGCTTCATCACAGGCAATATGTCCAGGAAACTCGTGAACATTTGATACGACTACTGTTTGCTTTGTTGTGGCTGCATGACCGCATACTCCTTTATGAAATGGAATACGAATACATGCCGGTAATCCTTGAAAAGGACCGAGAACAAGTTCTTGACCTTTGGCTAAATAAAATCCGACCCAGTTAATGTCGTCTAAAAAATGATTTAACAAAGCAGCTGCATTTGATAAATTGGCAATTAAATCTGACTCTCCATCCGTTAATCCTTTTAATTGCAATAAGACCGTTTCATAATTTTCAGTTAATGTTCCTTGATACATCGTTTGATGAAACATATTGATCCCCCTTTAATTACTAAAATAGTTTCCACTCATTATAGCAAAAATGATTAGAAAAACATAGAAACATTAGGATTTTTTATCAAATTATGATATTATTATAAGATGAAAAAATTGTTTAACTAAACGTGATGGGAGGATACTATGGGAGATTTCAAATTACTAATTTTAATAGTGATGATTGCGGTCTTAGCTATCGTGTTAATCTACTCAGTCATTATCATATCAAAAAAGAAACAGTACTATGCTAAAATCGATGAACTTGATGCTTTAAAGCATGAGATTTCTAATCAAACCGTTCCATTTGAATTAGCGAAATTACGTAGTACAAAAAAGAGTGAGCGAATTGTAAAGTTGGTTCAACAATGGGAAAGACGCTGGGGAAAATTAGAATCCGATTTTATTACCGTCACGGAGCAAATCATTTATGCAGAGGAGCTAGTTGCTAATAAAAATTTTAGTGAAGCCGATCAACTACTAGAAGAGTTGAAAGAAACACTAGAGTCATTAAGTGAAGACGTGACTCAATTATTAGAAGAAATAAAGTCATTAAAAAAATCAGAAGAGCGTAGTCGTTCAAATGTCATTGGATTAAAAGAACAGTTTGAAGGATTAAAGTTACGATATGAGAGTGAAGAAGAGCAATATCTAGATTTAAAAGAGGAGATGAAGACCTTATTTAAGGATGTAGATGTCTTTTTCTTAAAGTTTAATGAGTGTATGGAAGACTGTAATTATGATTTAGCGGATGAGACATTAGAACTTATTAAAACACAAATTGAGATCATTATTAACTTATTTGACCGAACACCACTTTATAAAGAAACCATTGAAAAAGAAACGAAGCCTCTATTACGTGAAGTTTTAAAAAGTCATGATTCAATTGCTGAATCAGGTGTTTATTTAAAACATCTTCAGATTAAAGAAACCATCTCCGTTTATCGTCAACAGTTAGAGGATATTCCAAATTGGATGAAGCGATTTGAATTTTCTAAAATTGAAGAGACACTGGTTGAAATTCATGATAATGCCAAACAGATGATTGAATATATGAAAAAAGAATACGAACTTCAAGAGGTCTTAAAAGAAACGTTCGCGCAAACAAAAGATTTAATGCAAGATTTAAAAGAACATAGTGAAAAATTAAGTGAGCAATACGAAAATATTAAAGGTAATTATCGATTACCAGAAGAGGAAGAGAGTCAGTTTAACTTTTTATTAAACGAGATTCAAATTGTTAGCAATGAACTAACATACTTAATCGGAAAAAGAGATGAACACCAAAGTGCTAACTCGGTTTTATCACGTGAAATTTCTTCAATTAACCAACAACTAAAAGAAATTAAAGATCAGCTTTATGTGTTTGATGGAGAAATCGAAAGTCTTTACGCAGGTGAGAAGGAATGCCGTCAGCGTGCTTTATATTTATTAAAAACATTTAATCACTTAAAAGGAATGTATCACCAAGCTAATTTACCTGTTGAGGATGAAACAGTTAAGGAGCTCATTAAACGTGCTAACTTTTCTGTTCAAGTGCTATTTGAAACCATTGGTCAATTACCTATTAATATTGCAGATATTGATGAGCAATTAACATTGGCACAAGAATCTATTCAAGCTTTATCAGAGCGTGTAGAAATTGAAATCCAACAAGTTAAGTTAGCAGAGCGTTTAATGATTTATGCGCATCGCTACATCGCACGCGAAGGAATGTATGTTGTTGATTTAACGATTGCCGAAGATCAGTTCCGTCAAGGTAACTACGGGACGGTGATTGAGCGAATGAAGGAGCTCTTAAAAGAAATAGAAGGACCACGATTTGATTTAACATACGATCAATTTAAACAGCAATTAGACTGTTATTTATTATAATGAACAAGCTGTCCGGAACTTAAAAATTCTTATGGACAGCTTTTTTATGGATTAAAAAATATTTATTTTAGCGATTAAATGATGTGAAATGAATTTGGTGCATAATATAATAAGAATGTCAGAATTAATTTGTTATTAAAAACTATCTTTTTTTAGCAATTTGATGATGAGGTTCATACTTTATAGTGTAAGCAAATCATAAAACGACCATTTTCTACGTCATAAACTCAGAAAATCATTGCGATTTGAGATTATAGCTTTAATGTGGTATAATGTCGAAACGATATTAAAGCAACAACTTTCATAGTCAATGAAGTTAATACCTCTTAGTCGAAAAGAGTCTAAAAGAGTTAAAAGTTTAAAATGGATCTGAGATGTTTATGTCGGAAGGAGAATTAAAATGATTTATTTAGATAATAGTGCGACCACTCCTGTTGATCCGGAAGTTTTAAATGCATTTGTCAAAGTGAATGAGAATTTCTGGGGTAATCCAAGTTCACTACATGCATTTGGTGCTCGCGCTGAACAACTACTAATTCAGTCCGAAAAGCAAGTTTTGTCACTATTAAATGCTAAACAACATAAGGTTATATTTACATCCGGAGCAACTGAGAGTAATAACTTGGCAATTCGTGGATTGTGCCATGCTTACAAAAATCGTGGACGTCACATTATTACAACCCCTGTAGAGCATGCTTCTGTTCATGAAACATTAGAGGAATTAGAAGCTGAGGGATTCCGTATTACTTATATCGACGTCAAAGGTAGTAATCAGGAAATAATCAGACAGGTTCAAGAAGCAATTTGTGAAGAGACGATTTTAATTTCATTTATGCATGTAAATAATGAAACAGGAATGATCTTCCCTGTCTATGAAATTGGTCAATTATTAAAAAAATATCCAAAAGTCAAATTTCATGTTGATGCCGTTCAAAGTGTAGGGAAAATTCCTGTTGATATTGATAAAATGAATGTTGATTTACTTTCGTTGTCAGCTCATAAATTTCATGGGTTAAAAGGTTCAGGTGCTTTAATTGTGAATCAATACTTAACTTTAAATCCTGAAATTACAGGTGGACATCAAATGTATGGTCTTCGCTCAGGAACGATCAATGTAGCAGGTGCGGTTGCATTAGCTAAAGCATTACGTTTAGCTGTTGAACCATTGCAACAAAACTATAATCATGTTAAAAAACTGTATGAGTATACGATGCAAGAATTAAAGCAAATCGATGGGATTGTGATTAATAGTCATCATGAACATCAAACTCCATACATCATTAACTTTGCAGCAGCTCCAATCAAAGGTGAAACACTCGTTCATGCACTTGAAGAATATGACGTCTATATTTCTGCTAAATCAGCATGTTCATCAAAATCAGCAGCAGCTTCACGTATCTTATTAGCTTTAGGAATTAGTGAAGACGTTGCTCAAGAGAGTGTTCGAGTGAGTTTTTCAAACTTATCAACTAAGGACGACGTGGACTCCTTAATTAAAGCTTTAAAGATTGTAGTCGCTCAGTTAAAACACTAATAGTAAAATTCGCAGCAGGTTATCGAGGAAGGAAATGATGAAATGATTTATGACCGTATTTTAGTCCGTTATGGTGAATTATCGATTAAAGGAAAGAATCGTAAATATTTTAAAAATGCTTTGCATAAAATAATTCGTCGGAAATTACATGGACTTGAAAACTTAACTTATGAAGTGACACGTGATCGTTTCTATATTATTTTAAATGGAACAGCACCAGAATTAGTGACAGAGCAATTAGATAAAGTATTTGGATTACAATCTTATAGTTTAGCAGCTCGTTGTGAAAATGAAATTGATGCGATTAAAGCATTAGCTTTAGATATTATCAATGAGCAACCAAAAGTTCCAACAACGTTTAAAGTGGAAACAAAGCGATCTGATAAACAATTCCCAATGAAATCAGGTGAGATTTCACGTGGAGTAGGAGCGCACTTATTAATTAATACCGATCATTTAAGTGTAGATGTTCATAATCCTGATATGACCGTATTTGTTGAGGTTCGTCGTGAAGGAACATTTATTATGGCGCAACATATTAAAGGTCTTGGTGGTTTCCCAGTTGGAATTAGTGGAAAAGGATTATTAATGATTTCAGGAGGAATTGATAGCCCTGTAGCGGGATATTTAATGCAAAAACGAGGAGTTGAAATCGAAGCGATTCACTTTGCCTCACCTCCTTATACATCAATTCGCTCAAAACAAAAAGTGTTAGATTTAATGGAGAAAAATGCGCATTACGCACCCGTAGACTCAATTGCTGTTCATGTCGTTCCATTTACAGAATTACAAACAGCAATTTACGAGAATATTCCAAGTAGCTACACAATGACTGTGATGCGTCGTATGATGTATCGTATTGCTGAAGGAATTGCTAAAAAACGTGATATTTTAGTTTTAGCAAACGGAGAAAGCTTAGGACAAGTTGCTTCACAAACTTTAGCAAGTATGTATGCGATTAATGCCGTAACTAATATGCCAATTATTCGTCCGGTTGCAACACTTGATAAAAATGAAATTATTGATATTGCTAAAAAAATTGATACATATGATATTTCAATTCGCCCATATGAAGATTGTTGTACGGTCTTTGTTCCAGAACATCCTGCAACTCATCCATCACTAGAAAAATGTATTGAATTTGAGCAAAACTTTGATTTTGAATCATTAGTACAAAAGTGCATTGATAACACAGAAATCATCACTGTTCGTGCAGGTGAAATCATTGAGTTAGAAGAAAATACAGCTTGTGCATTAAACGACTTATTCTAATAAATAATATTAGATTTAAAATAGTAATCGTTTAGTTAATGAGTGATCAGTTAATAGGTTTATGGGTTAGTCCATGAATCAATACCAGTGTATATATCCTATCTTCATTTGATAGATAGAAGCTAAAAAGCTGAAGAACATGTTCTTCAGCTTTTTTTTGTGCTTAATCAAAAATAAAAGGGTGTACTAAATGAATTTAATGAAAAGAGATGATTTAGTTTATCATACTTACACCTAATCATTAATAGAATGAACAGACAACATGTTCAACGTTGTAAAATTTACTAATTTGTGAAATTATAAGCGTTTTCAGTACGTTTTCATTAGACAAATAATTCACAATGTAATATAATAATCTTGTAAGTAAGTGAATCAATTCACAATCTTGAGGAGGAGTCGGAATGACAAATAAAGTTACAAATGTTGAGGAGTTAATGTCAACTCTTGAGACAATGCGTGCAGCTCAACGTGAGTTTGCTAAATTTACACAAGAACAAGTTGATGAGTTATTCTATAAAGCAGCAATGGCGATTAATAACTTACGTATTCCATTAGCTCAAATGGCAGTAGAAGAAACAGGAATGGGATTAGTAGAAGATAAAGTTATTAAAAACCACTATGCTTCAGAATACATTTATAATAAATATCGTAATGAAAAAACATGTGGTGTGTTATCAGAAGATTTATCATTTGGGATTCAAAAAGTGGCTGAACCAGTGGGGGTTATTGGTGCAGTCATTCCAACAACAAACCCAACATCAACAGCATGTTTTAAATGTTTAATGGCGATTAAAACTCGTAATGCAATTGTCATTTCAGCTCATCCACGTGCTAAAAATTGTACAAACTACACAGCACAAGTGATTCGTGAAACAATTGAAGCAGCGGGAGCACCTAAAGGATTAATTGCTTGGATCGATGAGCCTAGCATTGAGTTAACAAATACAGTAATGCGTGAAGTTGATTTAATTTTAGCAACAGGTGGACCAGGAATGGTTAAGGCGGCATATTCTTCAGGAACACCAGCAATTGGGGTAGGGGCAGGAAATACACCAGTTATCTTCCATAAAACATGTAATATTCCAATGGCAGTTAACTCATTATTATTATCAAAAACATTTGACTACGGTGTGATCTGTGCATCAGAACAGTCAATCATTGTTGATGAGTCAATTTATAATGAGGTAAAAGCTGAGCTTAAAAAACGCGGAGCTTTATTATTAAATCCACAACAGTTAGATGCTGTTCGTGAAACAATCATTGTAAATGGTGCATTAAATGCTAAGATTGTTGGACAACCTGCATGGAAAATTGCTGAATTAGCAGGATTTGAAGTTCCAAAAGATACAAAAGTCTTAATCGGAGAAGTAACAGATACTTCATTAGAAGAGCCATTTGCTCATGAAAAGTTATCAGTTGTATTAGCAATGTATAAGTCATCAAATCATGCTGAAGCGGTAGAGATGGCTGAAACATTAGTTAACCACAGCGGATTAGGACATACATCAGCGATCTATGCTGACGAGTTACGTGCAGAAGCTGATATTCAAGCAATGGCTTCTCGTATGCGTACAACAACATTCTTAATTAATCAACCAACTGCACACGGAGGAATCGGAGACTTATTCAACTTCGCGTTAGCACCATCATTAACATTAGGTTGTGGTTCTTGGGGGAATAACTCTGTATCAGAAAACGTTGGACCAAAACACTTAATTAATATTAAGACGGTTGCTAAAAGGAGAGAGAATATGCTTTGGTTTAAAGTGCCAGCAAAAGTTTATTATAAATTCGGATGTTTACCAGTTGCATTAGAAGATTTAAATTTTGATGGTAAAAAACGAGCATTTATCGTAACAGATAAAGTGTTATTCGATTTAGGATATACAAAACAAGTAACGGATGAATTAGATCGTTATGGTATTCAATATACAATGTTCACAGATGTTCATCCAGATCCATTATTATCAGATGCTAAAAAAGGTGCAGAAGCTATGGCTAACTTCCAACCAGATGTTATCATTGCATTAGGTGGAGGATCAGCAATGGATGCAGCTAAAATTATGTGGGTATTATATGAACACCCAGAAACTAATTTCCAAGACTTAGCAATGCGCTTTATGGATGTTCGTAAACGTATTTATCGCTTCCCACAAATGGGTAAAAAAGCTAGCTTAGTATGTATTGCAACTTCAGCAGGTACAGGTTCTGAGGTAACACCATTTGCCGTTATCACAGATGATGAAACAGGAATTAAGTATCCATTAGCTGACTACGAATTAACACCAACAATGGCGATTGTTGACCCAGTCTTAATGTTATCAATGCCAAAAGGATTATGTGCTGCTTCAGGAATTGACGTCTTAACACATGCCTTAGAATCATTAGTAGCGACAGTGGCAACTGAGTACACAATTCCATTATCATTAGAGTCTGCTAAATTAGTATTTGATTACTTACCAGAATCTTATCATGGTGGATCAGAAGCAAAAGTTGCAAAAGAAAAAATGGCTAACGCTTCATGTATGGCAGGGATGGCATTCTCAAATGCAATGTTAGGATTATGTCACTCAATGGCACATAAATTAGGAGCTAAGTTCCATATTCCTCACGGAACTGCAAATGCTTTATTAATTAATGAAGTTATTAAATATAATGCAACTGATGCACCATTCAAACAAGGAACTTTCCCACAATATGAAACACCTCAAGCTATTGAACGCTATGCAAAAGCTGCTGAGTATGTAGGATTAAGCGGAAAAACAAATGAAGAAAAAGTAGAAGCATTAATTAACAAAATTAATGAATTAAAAGCAGAAATCAATATTCCAATGAGTATTCAAGAGTGTGGAGTATCAGAAGCTGATTTCTTAGCTGCTGTTGATGAATTAGCGGTTGAAGCATTCGATGATCAATGTACACCTGCTAACCCACGCTATCCATTAATTGAAGACATTAAACAATTATACTTAAATGCATTTTACGGAGAAGTAAAATAATTAAACACTGTAACACAAACCTACACACACGCATTCATTGAGTCATGAAGCACTCTGTCCTTTTAGACAGAGTGCTTTTTTTTAAAAATTCGATAAATATTTTCTAACATCAGAATCTGTTTTAAGTTATCATTTTATTCTTTAACATCATAAAAAACGACAAAAAAAGTAGCACCGAAGTGCTACTTCATTTATTATGAGCTAATTAAATCCAATGGAAACACCTCATTTGATTAACGATAGCTAATAAAACTCAGTAATGATTTAATGCTTAAATCTATCCAACGGAAACACCTCATTTGATTAACAACTGTTAATGAAACTTAGTTATGATTTAATGCTTAAACCAATCCAACGGAAACACCTCATTTATCATAAATTTATGATGATTTAGTGCCATTCACTCATAGTTGGCGGATTTGTATTCATGATATTCCCTCACATTCATTGTTATAGGTATTACATGAAAGGACAATCCATTAATTATTCTTGATGTTGTTGTGATCCACTCATTTGTTGTTGAGCTTGACGTACTAAACGTTTAGTGATTTCACCACCAACAGAACCGTTTTGACGAGCTGTTGCTTCAGCACCAAGTTTAACACCAAATTCGTTAGCGATCTCAGCTTTCATTTGATCGATAGCTTGTTCAGAACCAGGAACAAGTAATTTATTGTTGTTTGTATTGTTAGACATATTAGTCACCTCCTGACAGTTATTAGAATACCCTTTTTAGATAAATCAATTCCAAAAAGTATTTGGTAATTTTATCTTTTTAATAAGTGGTTTGAATCTATTTAGAAGCTAAATAATTTATTTATTTCTCAGATTTTCCACTTAATTCTTGTTGAGCCATTGCAACTAGACGCTTAGTAATTTCGCCACCAACAGAACCATTTTTACGTGCAGACGTATCAGGTCCTAATTCAACACCAAATTCTCGAGCAATTTCATATTTCATTTGATCAATTGCATTTTGAGCACCAGGGACAACTAATTTATTACGACTAGACATATTATTACCTCCTGACATTGGTACCTTTTAGGTAGAATGTAAAATGTTAAACGCTGTTACAAAGTATAGAAAATTACTTCGTTAAATTTCTTTTGGCTTGTTCAATGAGGCGTTTAGTAATAGCCCCACCAATTGCTCCGTTTTCTTCAGCTGTTGCTTTACGGCCGAAGTTAACACCAAGTTCATTTGCGAGTTCAACTTTTAATTGATCAATCGCTTGTTGAGCACCCGGCACAATTAATTTATTTCGTGATGCCATGATGTGACCTCCTAGATTTCCTAATATAAAGATCAAGCATAACTTATCCTGAATAGGAAATGTTGTACAAGGTGAAGTTTAAACTATTTATTTACTTCTTATTTTGAACCTAATTGTTGTTGAGCCATTGCCACTAATCGTTTAGTGATTTCGCCACCAACAGAACCATTTTGACGAGCTGTTGCATCTGCACCAAGTTGTACACCGAATTCATTTGCAATTTCAGCTTTCATTTGATTAATAGCATGTTCCGCACCAGGAACAACTAATTTATTATGATTTGATGATTGGTTTGTCATAATCGTCACCTCCTGACAACTATAATTTGCGCTAATTCGACAAAATCATACATGAAGAAAATATTTTTTTAAAAAATAAAGAGTATTAGATAACAACTTTATTTAATATTACATGTTGTCTTGCGAATTCGCTTTTTTATCGTTTAAGTTTGTAGAGATTATCTACTAATTTAAATAATTAATAATTTTTATTTTTCAGTTGATTGAGATCCGCTGATTTGTTGTTGAGCCATTGAAACTAATCGTTTCGTAATTTCGCCACCAACAGAACCATTTTGACGAGCTGTTGTATCAGCTCCAAGTGTCACACCAAATTCGTTTGCAATCTCAGCTTTCATTTGGTCAATTGCGTTTTGAGCACCTGGGACAACTAATTTATTACGGTTTGCCATGTTAATCACCTCCTGACAACTATAATTTGTACTAATTCGACAAAATAATACACAAAAAAATAAAAAAATTTGAGGTGGAGAAAAACAAAATAGTGTATAGTAAAGAAGAACTCTAAAATAATTTATAGGTGATGAAATGTTAATTGAATCAAGCAATAATCCTAAAATAAAAAAATGGACTAAATTAAAACAAAAAAAATATCGATATCAATCAAGTGAATTTATTGTTGAAGGTGAACATCTAGTATCAGAAGCAATGGCTTCTAATGTTGTAAAGGAAATTCTTGTGAAAGAAGGATCAACGGTTCATTTAAATCCGATTTTTAATACAATGAAACCGACATATATTTTAAAAGAAAATTTATTTACACAAATTGCGTCAACCGAAACGCCACAACCAATCATGGCTGTTTGCGAAATGAAAGCAAAAACGATTGAAAAAGACCATCGTTTATTACTTTTAGATCGTATTCAAGATCCAGGAAACTTAGGAACTTTACTTCGTAGTGCAGTTGCCTTTGGTTTTGATGGTGTGGTCTTAGGAGAAGGATGTGTGGATGTTTATAATGAAAAAGTTATCCGTTCAACACAAGGAGCTATTTTTAAAATCCCAATTGAAATGCATTCATTAAAAGATTATGTGACAACACTACAATCTAAAGGTGTTAAAGTTTATGGAACGAGTCTTGAAAATGGATCACCATTAGGAGAAATTGAAGACGCGTCAAAGATGGCAGTTATTCTAGGAAATGAAGGTCAAGGTGTTTCATCAGAATTATTAACTCAAACGGATCAAAATATCTTTATTGAAATGACAGAAAATATTGAATCTTTAAATGTTTCGATCGCAGGTAGTATTATAATGTACCGTTTTCGCCTATAATAAAGAGGATGTATCCCGAGATAAAAATACTGGAAGAGCACAATTATTCATGAATGACTTTACTCATTAGTCAAATTGTGTTAAAATAGTGACACATAGTATTTCGTGTAAGAGTGGGACCTCCCACTCTTTTGTATTATGGTTAAAATGTTTGAAAGAGGTGAAATCCTAATGTCAAATATCGTATCTAAAACAGAAGAATTAGTAAAACCAATTTGTGATGCTGCTCAAGTTGAACTAGTTGATGTTGAGTACGTGAAAGAAGGACAAGTTTTCTTCTTGCGTGTATACGTTGACACACCAGAAGGAATTGATATTGATCAATGTGCCACTATTGCTGAAGCGTTAAGTGAAAAATTAGATCAACATGACTATATTGAAGATGAATACATGTTAGAGGTTTCATCACCTGGTGCCGAGCGTCCGTTAAAGACAAAGGAAGCTGTTGCCCAATCTATTGGTGCTTATATAAATGTTAGAACATATAAAGCAATTGATAACCAAAAAGAATTTGAAGGATATTTAACAAAATTCGAAGATGATCTAATGACACTTGAAATTTTAGTTAAAACTCGCAAAAAAACAGTTGAAATTCCTTATGATATGGCATCTAAGGTTCGACTTGCGATTAAGTTTTAAGGAGGATATATAAGGATGAACACGAAGGAGTTTTTTGCCGCTCTAGAATTACTTGAAAAAGAAAAAGGTATCTCAAAAGATATTATTATTGAAGCATTTGAACATGCATTAATTAGTGCTTATAAGAAAAATTTCAATCAAGCAACAAATGTTAAAGTTGAAATTAATGAACATACAGGAACAGTAAAATTATATCAACAAAAAACAGTAACTGAAGATGTGACACGTCCACAAGAACAAATCAGTTTAGCAGAAGCAATGCGTATTAACCCTCATTATGAAGAAGGGGATATTATTAACTTCGAGGTTACTCCAAAAGATTTTGGCCGTATCGCTACACAAACAGCTAAACAAGTTGTAAAACAACGCATTCGTCAAGCTGAGCGCGATAACTTATTCCAAGAGTTTAAAGATCGCGAAGGTGAAATCGTGACTGGTATTGTTGTAAAAGACGATGGAAAACATGTATTCGTTGACTTAGGAAAAATTGAAGCTTTATTACCAATCCGTGAAATTATGAATCCAGAGGAAATTAAACCAAATTCACGTATTAAAGTTTATATCAGCAAAATTGAGTCGAAAAATAAAGGACCAGTTGTTTACGTGTCTCGTAAAGATCCAAACTTAATCAAACGTTTATTTGAATTAGAAGTTCCAGAAATTTATGATGGAACAGTGGAAATTATGTCAGTCGCTCGTGATGCGGGAGATCGTACAAAAATTTGTGTGGCTTCAGAAGATCCAAACGTAGATCCAGTAGGAGCATGTGTTGGACCATCAGGACAACGTGTTCAAAACATTGTAGACGAATTAAATGGTGAGAAAATCGATATCATTCAATTCTCAAAAGATCCTGAAGTATTAGTTGCCAATGCCTTAAGTCCGGCTCAAGTAACAAAAGTAGTGGTTGACGAGGCGAAAAAAGCAACAGTTGTTTTAGTTCCAGATAATCAATTATCATTAGCGATTGGTAAACGTGGACAAAATGCTCGTTTAGCAGCTCAATTAACAGGATGGAAAATTGATATTAAACCAGAATCAGAAGCTGAAAATTTAGGAATTGAATTATAAGAAAAAACACGCAAGGAGGTCGTTGTATGAAACAAAAGAAAATCCCTATGCGTAAATGTGTAATTACAGGCGAACAAAAACCGAAAAAAGAATTAATTCGTATTGTTCGTGGAACTGAAGGTGAAGTATCTGTTGATCCAACAGGTAAAAAGAATGGTCGTGGAGTCTATTTACATTTAACACCTGAAGTCGTTGCATTAGCTAAAAAGAAAAATGTTTTAAGTCGTCATCTAGAAGTCGAAGTTCCTGAAGCTATTTATGAGGAATTACAGCAATTAGCACAGAAGCAGATGAAATAGGTGATAAAAATGAATCAACAATGGTTGAATTTTTTAGGGTTAGCCTTAAGTGCCGGTGCGGTTATTACAGGTGAACAATTAGTTGTAGGTGCTATCCAAAGCAAAAAAGTTCACTTGGTCATTTTAGCAGAAGACACAGGAGCTAATACTCTAAAAAAAGTCACAGATAAATGTAAATTTTATGGTATCGAATGGGTACAAAAAGCAGGTAGTGATGAATTAGGTCGTGCATTAGGAAAAGATTTTAGAAAAGTGGTAGGAATTACCGATCCTAATTTTGCAAAGGCCTTAAAAAATAAAATCAATGCTTAAATGCATTGATGAGTGAGGTGACGAAATGAGGGTACATGAATATGCAAAACAATTAAATCTTTCTAGTAAAGAGGTGTTGCAGTTTTTAGATGACAACAACCTCTCAGTTAAAAGTCACATGTCAGTGTTAGGAGACGATGTTATATTGATGTTAGATAAAAAATTTAAAAATGAAGAAACTAAAATAGAGTCACAAGTAAGCAATGAAAAGGACTTAACAAACGATACAGAGGAATTATTTAAATACGATGATTATGTGGAAGTAAAACGTCCTAAAATCACGAAAAAGAAAAAAGCTAATCAAAAGAAAACTAAAAACGATAAAAACGATCGTATTGCCAATGTCCCAGTTAAAGAAGACAAAGATGCAAAAATCGTTTACTATAGTGACGAATTAACAGTAGGTGATTTAGCAGAACGTCTTGAAAAATCAACAGGGGAAATTGTTAAGCAATTATTAATGCTTGGAATGATGGCAACAGTCAACCAAACATTAGATCGTGAAACAGTTGAATTATTAGCTGAAGAAGCTGGATTTGAAGTAAAAGATAAAATCTTCACAGACGTAACAGAGTTTGAAAAAATCGTGCTTGAAGACTCTGAAGAAGATTTAGAGAAACGTCCTCCAGTTGTTACAATCATGGGGCACGTTGACCACGGAAAAACAACATTATTAGATGCCATCCGTAACTCTCGCGTTGTAACAGGAGAAGCGGGAGGAATTACACAACACATCGGTGCTTACCAAGTAAATCACGGTGGAAATGTCATCACGTTCTTAGATACACCAGGACATGCTGCCTTTACATCAATGCGTGCACGTGGTGCTCAAGTTACTGATATTTGTGTTCTTGTTGTTGCTTCTGATGATGGAGTTATGCCACAAACAAAAGAAGCAATCGATCATGCTAAAGCTGCAGGTGTTCCAATTATCGTTGCTATCAATAAAATGGATAAGCCAACAGCAAATCCAGAGCGCGTCATGCAAGAATTACTTGAGTTTTCATTAGTACCTGAAGACTGGGGTGGAGATACAATCTACGTTAAGTTATCTGCCTTACAAGGAGAAGGTATTGATGATTTATTAGAAATGATTAACTTAGTTTCTGAAATGAATGAATACAAAGCTAACCCTAAACGTTTAGCAACAGGAACAGTCATTGAAGCTAAATTAGACAAAGGACGTGGACCGGTTGCAACTTTATTAGTTGAAAACGGAACATTACGTATTGGAGATGCGATCGTTGTTGGTAATACACATGGTCGTGTACGTGCGATGGTAAATGATTTAAATCAACGTATTGAAGCAGCTGGACCATCAACTCCAATTGAAATTACAGGTTTAAACGATGTTCCTCAAGCAGGAGATCGTTTCATGGTATTCCCAACTGAGAAAGAAGCTCGTCAAGTAGCTGATCAACGTACAGCAAATGCACGTGAGTTAGGAAACAAACCTGGTAAAGCTGTGTCATTAGATGACTTATTCTCTCAAATCCAAGAAGGAGAAATGAAAGAATTAAATGTTATCATTAAAGGTGACGTTCAAGGTTCAGTCGAAGCCTTAAGCGGATCATTACAAAAAATTGATGTTGAAGGTGTAAAAATTAACATTATTCGTGCATCAGTTGGAACAATTACTGAAACAGACGTTACATTAGCTGCTGCTTCAGGAGCAATCATTATCGGATTTAACGTGCGTCCATCATCAACAACGCGTCAACAAGCTGCTAATGAAGGTGTAGACATCCGTTTACACTCAATCATTTATAAAGCGATTGAAGAGATTGAAGCGGCAATGAAAGGGATGTTAGATCCAATCTATGAAGAAAAAGTAACTGGACAGTTAGAAGTTCGTCAAACATTCAAAGTATCAAAAGTTGGTACAATTGCTGGATGTTATGTAACAGATGGTTCAGTATCACGTAATGCAAGTGTACGTGTGATCCGTGATGGAATCGTAGTCTTTGAAGGTGAATTAGGATCATTAAAACGATTCAAAGACGAAGTTAAAGAAGTAAACTACGGTTATGAATGTGGTATTACAATTGAGCGCTACAATGATATTAAAGAAGGCGATGTCATTGAAGCTTATGTTATGGAAGAAGTTAAACGCGCTTAATTAATCGGAATTATATAAAAAAAGGGTGATTGAAATGTCACAGATTCGAGTACAAAAACTTTCAAAGCAAATTGAACGTGATGTAACAGATATCATCATGAATGAAATTAAAGATACAAAAGTAGGATTTATTACAGTAACTGGAGCAGAAGTAACAAGTGACTTATCATTCTGTAAAATTTATTACTCTGTTTTAGGCGGAGAAAATCGTCGTGAAGCAGCGACAAAAGCTTTATTACGTGCTAAAGGATTTATTCGTAGTGAGCTAGGGAAACGTTTATCGACACGAAAAGTTCCAGATTTAATTTTTGAAATCGATGAATCAATCGAATATGGTAATAAAATTGATATGATGTTAGCAGATTTACGTCGTCAAGGTAAAATGTAAGATCTGATCAAAAAAGAGAGTTCGTAATGAACTCTCTTTTTTTACATCAATGATTTGATTTTAAACACGTTCAACTATCATGAATTGAAAATCATATGCTTTAGTCTCAATAATTGTTGACAGTGTAGTAAATTATGGTAGATTTATTAAGTAGAAGAAGGGGAGATTAATAATGAAACTAAATAAAAATCATAAACTACTATTACTGGCTATTTTGATCACTTGGATTCAAACTTATATCATGTACAAATTCTTTTTTCGTCTATCTTTGGCATCAGCCATTGAAGAATTACTTATTCTTATTAATTCTCTTGGATCCATTTTATTGTTTTATAGTTTCACTTATTTCGTAAAGGAATCCAAACAATCATGGGTAGTGATTGGGATATCTTCACTATTTTCAATCATCATGATTGCTAACACATTATTTTATAAGTTTTATGATGATATTATGACCTTACCGATTTTACTTCAAACCGATAATACAGGGGGACTTGGAAGTAGTGTCGTTAATTTATTTGATCTGAAGGTTTTATTTTTAATCATTAACTTACCTATTTTATTAATCGCAAAACATCGATTAAAAGATGAATCTGTTTGCAAAATTTCTTTTTTTAAAAAATATGTGATCACGATGATTGGTGCTTATGTGATGACATTTAGTTGCACCTATTTTAGTGGATTACCTATTTTAAAATTTACCTATAATCGTGAAGCGATGGTCAAAACATTAGGGGTTTATCAGTATGGTCTATATGATCTTTATTTAACAATAACTAATCCTATTGACTATGCATTAGCCGATAGTAATGAACTTATTGAAGTTAATCATTATCTTAAATCAAATCAAATAGAACCAAATGCTGAGATGTTTGCTATCGCTAAAGATCAAAATGTGATTATTATCTCACTCGAGTCTTTACAAACGTTCGCTTTAGGGTTAGAGATTAATGGAGAAGAATTGACTCCTTTTTTAAATGAATTTATTCAAGAATGTTATTATTTTGATAATTTTTATCAACAAACAGCACAGGGAAAAACATCAGATGCTGAATTTATAACTGAAAACTCTTTATATGCTGCGGATCGTGGAGCCGCTTTCTTTGCTAAATCAAATAATCATTACGAAAGCCTAGCCTCTATTTTAAAGGAGCATGGATATTATACAGCTGTTTTTCACGCGAATGAACCTGAATTTTGGAATCGTGATGAAATGTATGTCTCGTTAGGATTTGATCAGTTTTACGACGAAACATTTTATCATTTAACCGACGAAAACAGTTTTGGCTGGGGACTAACCGATGAAGCATTTTTTGATCAAACATTGAACTACTTAAAGAGTCTGCCTTCACCGTTTTATGCAAAATTATTAACATTAACGAATCATTATCCGTTTGGGTTACCAGATGAGTATCGCTATAATTCATTAGGAGAAACAAGTAGCGATATTGTGAATCGATACATTACGACAGTTCGTTATCTTGATGAAGCACTCAAACAATTTATCACTGATTTAAAAGAGAGTCCCCTTTATGAAAATACGATGATTGTCATGTATGGCGATCATTATGGAATATCAGAAAGTTACTATGATGCATTAGCCCAATTACTTCAAGAAGAGGAAATATCACTTAATCATCATCTAGATTTACAACGAGTTCCTTTCCTAATTCATCTTCCCAATCAAAAAGAAGGTCGTATTTTTTCAAATCTATCAGGACAAATTGATGTTAAACCAACGCTTTTAAATTTACTTGGATTAGATGTAAATGAGTCGATTAGTTTTGGACACGATTTATTTGCTACGAACCGACGAGAGATTGTTATCTTTCGAGATGGGGCGGTCATAGGAAGTGATTATCGATATACCAATTCTATTTGTCTTCGCTCAGATTCAGGAGAAGAAGTGGATCGAAGCTACTGTGAGAAGTTAGAGGAAGTGGCGGAACAAGAGTTGTATTATTCAGATTTGATTTTAAACAAAAATTTACTAAGATTCCAGTAAAAAAACGAGCATTTTATTGTTTTCGACAGGAAAAAGATGATAAAATAACACCATAAGTGACAAAATGGATGGTGGGATTTGATGAAAAAAATAAGTATTAGTCTAGTAGCTTTTGTTTTCTTCGTTTTAGTTGGGGGATATGTATGTAAAGCGAACTTAAATTTACAAGTAAGCGCACAGGGGACCTATGATATGGTGCAAGGTGAAGTAGATGGCCATGTCATTCAAACAGAACAAGAAATTATTAACCTCGCATCTTTAGAGGGATTTTATAAAAATGTTAAACGTGAAGTTGATGATCAAGTCATCGTAGCGATTCCACAAGGAAATCAAAAGTATAATATTTACGAGCTTGTGATTGAAGATGGGAAATTAAAATTATATTATGATATCATCGAAGATGGACAAGGACGAAAAGAATATAAAGTCAAACTATATGATTCAATTAAGAAAATTTACAAAAATGATCAAGTCACTTATCTTTTAGTGAACGATCAAGAAGAGCGTGTTTTTTTATCTTACAATATGAAATAATGAGAAGGGCAATGAGCCAAACTAATCCTAGAAATCTTCGTTTTCAAACGATAGACTAGGATTTTTTATTGTAAAATAAAAAGGTTAGAAAAGAAGTGAGAGGTGAAGTCGTTGAATCAATTATTAAAAGATAAGTTATCGTTATTACCGATGAATCCGGGTTGTTATTTAATGAAAGATGCTAAGGGACAAGTGATTTATGTTGGAAAAGCTAAACGTTTAAAAAACCGCGTCAAATCATATTTCACAGGTTCACATAACGGGAAAACAGCACGTTTAGTGAGAGAGATCGTTGACTTTGAATATATTATTACTTCGAGTGAATTAGAGGCTTTAGTTTTAGAATTGAACTTGATTAAAAAATATGACCCTAAATATAATATTATGTTAACGGATGATAAGCATTATCCATTCATTAAGATCACTAATGAAACGCATCCGAGATTAGTCATTACACGTAAAATTAAAAAGGATGGTGGTAAATATTTTGGACCGTATCCTAATGCAACAGCAGCTAATGAAACGATACGATTGCTGAATAAGTTGTATCCTTTAAGAAAATGTCACACCATTCCTAAAAAAGTCTGTCTTTACTATCATATTCATCAGTGTCTTGGGCCTTGTGAACATGACATTAAAACTCAAGATTATAAACCTTACATTGAGCAAATTTCCCGCTTCTTAAAAGGTGATTATTCAAATGTAAAAAAAAATTTGGTCAAACGCATGGAGGAGGCGGCAGAAAATCTAGAATTTGAACGTGCCAAAGAATATCGTGATCTCATTTTTCATATTGAGGCGACGGTTGAAAAACAAAAAATGACGTTAAATGATTTTGTTGATCGTGACGTTTTTGGATACTATGAAATGAATGGATTAGTTTGTGTCCAAGTGTTCTTTATTCGTCAAGGAAAAGTCATTGAGCGTGAAGTCTCTATCTTTGATGGAATAGACGATGTAGAAGAGGCAGTGCTGACGTTTATCGGACGCTTTTACCAAAGTCATAATGCCTTAAAACCAAAAGAAATCTTTATTCCTGCGACACTCGATCACGAGCTATTATCACAGTTACTGGATGAGGTTAAAATCATCGTTCCTAAACAAGGAGAGAAGAAAGAACTTGTCGATTTAGCGATGAAAAATGCTGAAATGGCGCTTAATGAAAAGTTACAACTCATTGAAAAACAAGAGGAACGTACTTTAAAAGCTGTTGAAAAATTAGGAGAACTATTAAGTATACCAACGCCTCATCGTATTGAAGCATTTGATAACTCTCATCATCAAGGAATGGACACTGTTTCAGCTATGGTTGTGTTTACGGATGGTCGTCCAGATAAAAAAGAATATCGTAAATATAAGATTACAACGACTTCAGAAGGTGATGACTACCAAGCGATGAAAGAAGTCATTTACCGACGCTACTTTAAAGTGTTAAATGAAAATTTACCAGCACCAGATTTAATTGTTATTGATGGAGGAAAAGGTCAAATTAATGTAGCGATGGAAGTTTTACAATCATTAAATATGTCTATTCCAGTCGTTGGGCTTGTAAAAGATGATAAGCACCGAACATCCTTTTTGTTAGATGGTCGAGATATGGAAGAGATTGATTTAAAGAAAAAGGGACGAGCGAATGTGTTTGCTTTATTAACACGAATTCAAGATGAGGTTCACCGCTTTGTTTTAAGTTTTCATCATCAAACGTCTCAAAATCGTCAATTAACTTCGATTTTAGATGAAATACCAGGTGTCGGACCTAAACGAAAACGCTTATTGATCCAAAATTTTGGTTCTCTTGAAAAGATGCTTGAAGCGGATGAAACATCTTATATTCGACTTGGATTTCCTCCTGAAATCATCAAACGAGTGAAAGAATTTATCCAAGAAGAACTTCAAAAAAAGCAGTAAGAATCATGTATTTTTAACGGATTGACTGGTACTAATCATTATCAGCAACATAAGATATATTAGATGCGGCATCAATCATGGCGTATCAACGAGGATAATGACTACCTCAAAAGATAGGGGGTAGAAAGGTTGAACAAAGGTCAGTCAATTTTAACGAAGCGAGAACAAGAGATTTTCGACTTACTTGTCCATAATATGACAACAGCTGAGATTGCTGAGGAGTTGAAAATCAGTGAAAAAACAGTTCGAAATCATATTTCGAATGTCATCTTAAAACTTAACGTCAAAGGACGCTCACAGGCCATTATTGAGCTTTTAAGATTGGGTGTCATTAAATTATAAAAAACTACCACCTTTAAGGTGGTTTTTTATTCTTGTAACGAAATGCCACGTTATTAAAAAGAAGACAAACGAAAGAGTACTGATTGGATAGGAAAAAAATAATGTGCGAGTAGATTAAAGAAAGAAAGTGTATTATAATAATATATATAAGTAGCGATTCGTTTTTCATTGTGGAAAAACCTTTAGTAGTACGATCGTTAGTCGTTCGATTTAAAAGAGACAATCACTCAAATATTTAAAAAGGTGAAAGATATTTCGCTCTATATATAAGTCTAGATGGGTTTTTAGTTAAAAAAGTGTTTAGCTAGACGTGCGTTTGTCTTAGAATGTCAGCGATTGATAAACTAAGATGCCTATTAAATGATGAATGATCTTTTTGTTTCTATAAATGAAGCGATAAAGATTAATTCCTCAAAATTTTAAAAAATTAAAACCATCATTTAGTTATGATGAAACTGTTTAATGGAAGTGGTTATAATGCTCGGACATACCGGTGTGATTTTAAAAATAAACTTAGAAGAACGTAAAATCTTAATGAATGAGACATGGTTTACCTATGACCCTAAGCTAACGGTATCGTCATCCATGTTAGGACAGTCCGTGCAATATAGCTTAAATGGGAAAAATAAGATTACAGGTTTAGAATTAATCCAACAAAAGTCCAAAGAGTTAAAAGGAAAAATTCAATCGCTCAATTTATCAATTCCTCGTGTGTCATTACATACAGGGGGACAATTAATTCACTTTTATATTACGGATAAATATCTTAATATTATTAAACATCAATTTAAACCAGGAGATTTTCTTCAGTTTACTTATAATCCAGTAGAATTCAAATTAGGAAAGTCAACTTATTACGCCATTACATCAATTAAAATGGAAAATCGTAAAAAGGTGGAAAATCCTCAAGTCATCAAAAATGAACTTAGACAGACACTAGAATACTTAATCGATTCTAGTTATTATGCCTTTTTAGATTTAGAGTTTTCCATGAGTGGGCCAGAATATAGAGGGATAAAGTTCCAACCTGAAATTATTCAATTTGGATTAATTATTGCCGATGCTGAAGGAAATCTAGTGGAAAAAATGTCCGCCTATGTGAAACCAACTTTATTTCCGGTTATTTCAGAAAAAACACAAGAATTTTTAAAGATTAAGGAATCTGCGATTACTTGTGCAATGAGTTATCAAGATTTTTATTATTACATTAAAGAAGTCATTGCCCGATATAATCCAATCTTTTTAGTTTGGGGTGTTTCGGATGGATTCATTTTAGAAAATTCTTACTTAGTCAATAATGTAGAGCCGTTATTTGACTGCCATCAACTCATTGATCTGCAGCGGGTTCACCGTCAGTATTATCAGATTGGTCAAGATATTGGTCTGTATAATGCCATTAAAAGCTATGAAATTTTTACTGGAACGCAAATTCATGACGCCATTGTGGATGCGCTCGTTTTACATAACATTTTTTATAAGTTTAAATCGATTATTTTATCGAACGAAACCTATCCATTTAAAGAAAATTATCAAAATCTGATGAATAACCGTTAAATCTGACAAAAAAGAGATTACTTTTATCGAATGATTCATATAATTGACATCTATTCACGAGTCTTTAGAGAACATACGATAAAGGTTATCTTTTTTTTTATCTCTTCATATAGTAGCTATATATTTTAGAAGAGGTGAGAACAGATGCAAACAAAATGGATGAAAAAATTAACATTACCAGTCCTTGCAATGTTGTTTATTTATTATGCTACTCGAACAGAAGATCCTGCAGCTAGAAATTTAGTAGATACAATGAGCGAACAACCGATGCAAGAACAAAGCGTTTATTCAACTGAAGACTGCTATACGATTTACGCGTTACATGAATCAGATAATTTAGTTAAAACTTTTGTCCCAAAAGATGAAGCAAATGATCCAATTCAAGCAATTTTTGA
>artificially_reared_2__coassemble_50_pt1 | contig 87602 bp, 88 predicted proteins | sample artificially_reared_2__metabat2_low_PE_015 | metagenome-assembled genome bin artificially_reared_2 | reverse complement strand
TGTGATGATGACAGCATGTTTTTCCATTCAATATCTTTTAACGTTAATTTATTAGAAAGCTCAGGATTGTTCCTGAGTTTTTTTTTGTTTGGTGATGTACTATTCGTAAAAAAAGTCGAATATTTTTTACATGAAGGGCTTTCTAGTGAATAAATTAGAAGTAGTTAATTATAAGGAGGATATAGAGGATGGCAAAGGGTACACATTTATCGTGACATCAGTCAGTGATTTATCAAGTGTATAATCGTAATCAAAATGAAAGTGGACTGAGTGGAGATTTAAAGCAAATTAAGCAATTAGGAGTAGATATTTTATATTTTTTACCGGATTCATCCAATAGGAAAGAAAGATAAAAAAGGTAGCTTAGGATGCCCTTATTCTATTCAAAATTATCGTGAAGTAAATCCTGAGTATGGAACGCTTGAAGATTTTAAGGCGTTAATTAAAGCGACTCATGAACATGGGATGAAATTAATGATTGATGTCGTTTATAACCATACTTCACGCGATTCCGTTTTATTAAAAACACATTCTGAGTGGTTCTATATTAATAAAGATGGTGAATTGGCAAACCGTGTCGGTGATTGATCTGGTATTACAGATTTAGATTATTCTAAAGATGTCGCGTTATGAGATGAACCAATTAAGACGTTAAAATCCTGAGCAGCACTTGGTGTTGATGGATATCAATGTGATGTGGCATCCTTTGTATCAGTAGAGTTTTGGCTAAGAGCTAGATGTGAGGTTGCAGAGATTAATCCCGACTTCATTTGGCTAGCAGAAAGTGTCGATGGTGGATTTATTAATTATATTTGTTCGTAAGGTTTGAGGTGCATAGTGATTTTGAGATGTATCAGGCGATTGATATTTGTTATGATTATGATGTATTTGTTTTTTATAAGGATTATGTATTTGGACGATAGTTGGCCTTGAACTTAAAAGGGACTAGAAACTGAGCATGATTCTGAAAATGTAGATTATTAGATAATTAACATTATTTTACATAAAATTAACAGGAAATAAATATTTTTTTTGTCTTTCCTAGGTATACTAAAAAGGTATTTATATCTTTTATATTATTTAAGGAGAGAGTAAGGGATGAAGAATAAGACAAAGCAACATATTCAAAACGGGATATCAGTAGCGTTTGCTTCAGTAATTATTAGTTCAAATATTTTAGGACCACTTAGTTCGGTTCAAGCTGTGATTCATCAGGAAGAAAATAAGATTATTCAAGAGTTAGAATTATTAGAACAGGATGAGAAATTAGTAGAGTCATCTGAAACAATGGAAAGTAATCAAGAAATTGATTTATCTGAAAGTGTTGCAGATGAACAAAATGATGAATTAATGGAGGATTCTAATTTAGAACTTGAGGAAGATGAGACGGTTAGTGAGAGTGAAATTTTTAAAAATCAATCGACTACATTGACACAAGATATAATTGTAGACCAAGTGACAGTGAGTAAAATTGCTGAGTATGTTGCAGGAAGCCAAAATGAAGATGGTGGCGTTGCTGAGATTGTAAAATATAATCCTTCAAATAATAAATTTTATGTGATCAATGGAAGTGAGAGTACTATCCATATTGTTAGTTTAGATGAGTTGAATCAAGACACTAATCAACAAATGAAAAATGATAAGATTATTGATTTAGCTGAAGCTGTAAGTACAGACGGATTTGAGTATGGGGATGTAACAAGTATTGATATTAATACTAAATTAGCGATTGTAGTGGCTGCTGTTCAAGAGAAAGACTATACTAAAAACGGAAAAATTGTTGTGATGGATTATAACGGTAATATTCTGAAGCAGTTTGAAGCGGGAGTTCAGCCAGATATGGTGAAAGTGACCGCAGACGGTCGTTATATTTTAACTGCAGATGAGGGAGAACCGCGTCAAGGATTAGAAAATGGAGTGGATCCTAAAGGTTCGGTCACAATTGTTGATTATTTAGAAGGAACATCAAAAATTGTGTATTTTGATAATGAATCATTGATTGATTCTAATGTGATTATTCGTAATCAACAAGGAGGTGCTTTAACAGATTTAGAACCAGAGTATATGGCCTTAAGTGGAAATAATGAACTTGTCTATGTGACACTACAAGAGAATAATGCTATTGCAACAATTGATATTAAAACTGGAACTGTAAAATCTGTTAAAGGGTTAGGCTTTAAGGATTATTCAGTTGATGGAAATGGATTAGATGCAGCTAATAATGGTGAGATTGAAATTGAAACGTTACCTATTTTGGGAGTTTATATGCCGGATGGAATTAAGTGTGTGACGATTAATGGTGTTGATTATCTCGTGACAGCTAATGAAGGTGATGGAACTGAATGGGAAGAATTTAAGACGATTTCTAAGTTAGGAAAAATTAAAGATAAGCTCAACGTTAATCCATCTTTATTTAAAGGAATGACAGAGGAAGAAGTAGAAGAAAAGATGGATGAGATTTTAAATACTACTAAATATGATGATTTAGAAGTGTTGACGGATTTGGGGAATGACGCCATCTATGTTTTAGGTGCTCGTTCATTTACTATTTGGAATGCTGAAACGATGAAAGTTGTTTTTGATAGTGGTGATGATTTTGAACAGATTACAGCACAACGTAATCCAGAATTTTTTAATGTGTCAAATAGTAATGTTAAGTTAGATGATCGTAGTCGTAAAAAAGGTCCTGAGCCTGAAGATGTCACAGTTGGTGAAATTGATGGTCGTTTTTATGCTTTCATTGGATTAGAGCGTACCGGTGGGGTGATGATGTATGATATTACAACACCATCTGAAGCAACATTCGTTAATTATTTAACAACACGTGATTATTCAGAAAAAATCGCAGGGGATGTAGCCCCAGAAGGTTTAGAGTTTATTTCAGCTACAGTAAGTCCAACAGGGAAACCATTATTATTAGTTGCTAATGAAGTATCTGGAACTGTTGCAGTTTATCAAATTGATTTAGAAGAGAATATTACACCTGATCCAATTGTTGATATTAATATTTTCCATACGAATGATATCCATGGTCGGGTTGATGAAAATATTGGATTTGCAAAGTTTAAACGATTTATGGATATTGCTAATGGTTATACGGAAGCTGAAGGTTCATTAGTTTTAGATGCAGGAGATACGTTCCATGGAACATCATTTGCAACGTTAGATTTAGGTGAAAGTGTAGCAGAAGTTATTAATGCTGTTGGATACGATGCGATGGCTCCAGGAAATCATGATTTCAATTACGGTCAAGATCAACTAACAACAATCGGAGAACTTGCGAATGTTGAATTATTAGCAGGGAATGTTAAAGATATTAATGATGAATTAAAATATGGAGATATTTTTGTAAAAGAAATTGAGGGGGTTAAAGTTGGAGTGTTTGGATTGGCGACCCCTGAGACAGCTTATAAAACAAATCCAGCAAATGTTGAAGGATTAAGCTTTGGAACAGAAGAGGAAATTATTGCAGAAACGAAAGCAATGGTTCAAGCGTTAAATGATTTAGGTGTGGATATTGTTATTGGATTAATGCATATGGGAATTGATACGGATAGTCTGGTTAAATCAATAACAATTGCAGAGCAGGTAGATGGTATTGATTTAATTATTGATGGGCATAGTCATTCAGAATTAGAAGAATATACAGTGGTAAATGGAACGATTTTAACATCGACAGGGGAGCATTTTAAGAATACGGGATTAGTTACGATTCAATTTGATAAAACGAAAAATCAGATTGTAACATTACAACCTTATGCGGTTTCAGCTTCTGAACTCGAAAATATAGCAGAGGATTCAGAAGTTAAATCATTGATTGAAGAGATTAAAGAGGATCAAGATGTAATTTTAGAACAAGTGATTGGATATACGAGTGTTAAATTAGATGGTGAGCGTTCATCCGTTCGCTTTGGTCATACTAATTTAGGCCATTTATTGACTGCATCAATGTTGATGGAGACTAAAGCAGATATTGCTATCACTAATGGTGGAGGTATTCGTGCCTCTATTGATGAAGGAGATATTACTAAAGGCGATGTGTTAACTGTTTTACCATTTGGAAACTATATTGTAACGGTGGAAATGACGGGACAACAAATTTTAGATGCATTAAATCATGGCCTTGTCATAGGAACTGGACAGTTTGCACATTTTACAGGAATGGATGTTTCAGCAAAATTAGTTCGAGAAGAAGGTCAAGCTGATCGATATGAGGTTGTTTCAGTCCAAATTAATGGTGAAGCATTAGATGTAAATAAGAAATATGTCGTGGCAACAAATGATTTCTTAGCGGCAGGCGGAGACAACTATACAATGATTTCTGATGGGAAATTATTAAATGAATTTTCTGCTTTAGATGAAGTCTTGATTAGTTATATTCAATCTGAAGGTGAATCTGCCATTCAAAAAGCAAATAATATTAATGTTTTAACAATAGTTGAAGGTTCAAATCCTGAGCAAGGTCAACCAGAGGCAAGTCAACCAGAAACGGATAAGTCAGAAGTCGATGAACTAGAGGCGGATCAAGTACAGGTAGACCAGACAGAATCAAAGAATTCAGGGACAGATAAACCACAAACAGGATTGGCATCTGCAGCTTTGACAGTAGGTGGAGTATTTTTATCTATGGGTTCAATCTTAGGAATCAGAAGTAAAAAAAGAAAAAATAAATAATATTAGAACATCGGTTTCAGTTTAAGGAGAGTTTTAGTCTTTTTACAAGAAGTTTCACACTAAAAACTTCATAAGTTTTTGTAATTCTCTTAAAGTAGGTAAAGCCAATAGGTTAAGCCTACTTTTTTATTATTTTGTTTATATTTTTACAAGACTTTTTGTTAGAAGAAATAGAGTGATCATAAAATTATGACCACTTAAATTTGATAGGTAAGAACAATAACATTTTTGAGTATTATTTCTCCTTTTGAACACTCAAAACCGTTGGTATGACCATAAAAAAAGCAACTGCAAAAGCAGTCGCAATTTTTATCGCAAATTTATTTGTAATTTTTTAAAAAAACTCCCGTATCTGAATCGGATGATATTAGAAAGAGGTTGTGTTATTTTAAGAGATAATCTGTTTTACTTTGTAAACTTTTATTAAGATAAATTTAAAATGATGAAAGATGACAAATAGTTTTAATAGATTTAGAGTATCCTAATAGAAAAGACGAGTTAGGTGAAATGATGAAACGTTTATTTATTGGTATAGGTTTTACAGACGAACTTAAAGATTATTTTAAAGAACATCAACAAATCATTGAAAAATATTGTGAAACTGCTAGATATACAACATACAATAATTTTCATCTAACACTTAAATTTCTTGGGATGATGAATGATTCAGATATTGTAAAAGTAATTGATGTGATGCAATCGATTAAGTTTGAAAGAATTCATTTGGTGTTTGATCATCTTGGTTATTTCAAAAAGAAGAATCGATATATTGTGTATGTAGGTCCGGAGTCTAACGAAAAATTAACTTATTTAGCGAAAAATCTACAACTTGGCTTAGTTCAAGCCAATCTAGTGAAAGATGAGGATTTTGTTTATCATCCTCATGTTACCTTATGTAGAAATGCAAAATTACTCGCTTCACCTAATGAGTTATCACAAAAATTGAAAGTCAAAAAGGAAGAAACGATTAATCATATGATTTTATATGAAAGTTTGAGTATTAATGGAAAATTAACGTATCAGCCATTATATATTTTGGAGGTATAAAGATGACAGAACAAGCAGGTTATTTAGAATTCATTGAGTCATTTAATCATATACATAAATATCTAAAGAAATATACCAATTCAGATGATAATGTCTCATTTAGCGATTTGCTTTATAAAGCTAAGAAACATCCAATGATTCATCTTTATTTAGATGAGCTGCATTTATTCCGAAAACTACGTAATATTATTGTTCATCAAACGGATGATTTTGAGCAATTAATTGCTTATCCAAGCGATGAAGTCGTTGAGCGAATGAAATTTATTGAACAACAGCTAGTGGATCCTTCAACAGTGATTGTTTTTAAAACGGAAGTGATTAAATTTAATGCTACTGATGCAATTGCGGATGTTTTAAAAGTTTCAGGAGAAAAAGAAATATTAAAACTTCCGATTTATGAAAATGATAAATTTGTGGGACTCGTTACTTCAAGAGGAATCGCAAAATGGTTACAAAAACATATTGAAAACAACACGATCGAGCTTTCAGGAAGTGTGAAAGATCTATTAGAATATGAAAAAAAATCTCAGTATGAGTTTATCGCCCAATCTATGACTGTTTATGGAGCTTGGAATTTATTTCAATCCTCACCAAATAAATTAGATGCTTTATTATTAACAGAAAGCGGTCGTCCAGATGATCGGATTGAAGCAGTGATTACGTATGATGATGTTTTAAAATACATTTATACACATGATCAATATGTGTTTAATTAAAGATATATAAGTGGCGATAAATTTTTCATTATTGAAAAAATTTTAACGCCACTATAGTTAGTCTTTATACCAATCAAATTAATCAACTAGGCCTGTTTTATTGTATATGAAATCTTTTTCGCTTTATATATAGAAGATAAAATTTTAATTTGGAGATTATTTTTTTATTATGCATTTTTTTGAAGGATGATAAATATTATGACTTATAATGATAATTTTTAAGAAACCATCGGAGGATATAAGTTTGAGATAAATGAGTCTAGAAAAAATGACGATGACTTAATAATTAAAAAGATTAGTCTGTTTAAACAGCCTCAAAGAAACAATCCTATTTGCTTATCAAAAAGAGGAGATTGATGAGATATTTTATCGGCTTAAGTAGAAGAACTCGGTAAAAACACTTTATAGGAAATTAATTCGTGGTAATCTCACAATATATCCTATGTATTTTTAAAGGGCTAATTAGTATAATTAGCTTTATGTGAAAGCGTTTAACTGAGGTAGGGGGAAATCTAAGTGGAGGAAATTGTATCAAGAGAACAATTAATGGATTACTTCATAGAATCATGTGATCTTTTACAAAATTATAAAAGCATTAAACAAGTATTATATGAGGAGCTTGAAAAAGAAGAATCAAATGTTGAAGAACTTTTAACGGATTATCGTGAAAATCAGAAGTTTGACTATTTAGTACCTGTATTAATTTTAACGGCTCGCTATTATTTCGAACATGAATTTTATAGTTTAGCTGCGATTTATTTAGTGGAATGTCATTGCGCCTTAGAGTACTTAGATGAGAATCATTTATTAAAAGGCTATGTTTTAGGGGAATTAGGTTATGTTTATGAATGCATGGGAGAGTTGCAACAAGCCAATCATTACTATACAACAGCACTTTCTTTTAGTCGAGAGAAGCAAATTCCTTTACTGGCCATCTATAGCTTAGATCATTTAGTTCATATGATGTTAATTTTATGTCAGCGAAAAGGTTTTAAGAAAATTAAACAATTTGTTATGGACTATCGGTATGAATCAACCTTTAATCAGTGTAAAGGTAAAATTGATTTATTGAATGCTTATATTATAGGAGACTATAAATCTGTCATTAAGTTATGCGAAGAATCTGTTGATTTTAAAAATAAAGAAGATAAACTAGCCATGTATAATCACTCAATGTATCAATTAGGGAAAGCTAAAGAAATTAAATGGAATTTGAATTTAGACGAGTCGAATTTACACGATCAAACCGGCATCTATTCGTTAATTAATCTTTTAACCTACCACTTAATTGAAGATAATGACGAGCAATTATCTAGCTATCTTAAGGAACTCTTTCAGTCGTTAGCTGAGAAAAATCTTCATCATTTGATGAGATTTGGTTATCATTTTTTATGTCAGGACATACGAATTCGTTCAAGTTTAGAATGGGCGAGTGATTTTGAAGAATTATTAAGTCAAACCTATGATTTAATACACTCTCAAGAACAACATTTAAAGCAACGAACTGAAAGTATTTATCACAGTTACCGAGAGTATTATCAACGTTTAAATAAACTAAAAGCTCAACAAAAATATAAATTAGTTCACTTTGATCAATTGTCGGCTTATTACCAACAGGAGTATACTCCAAAAACAGTGTTAAGCTACTTAAAGTTAGATCACTGTTTCTATGGTGAGTTTAATAATCAGATTTTAAATCAGGTGATTGAAACCATTAATGAATGGATGGGAGAAAGCATTACTTTCTCAGTTGAAAACGAAGGAATCTGGTTTTACTTTAATGCTTGTCATAAAGAAGTAAAGCTGAAACAAAAATTAAATCACTTAGTTGAACTATGGTATGAAAAGATTAAACAAACATACTATGTTTCTTTTTTATTGCCACGATATACGACTAGTTCATTTGAGGAAACAGCGATGCGTGTTAAAAGTGATTTTTGTAGTCTAATCTTAAAGTCTAATGTTCGCCTACCTTATGACGTGAGTTTTTGTCAGGAACTTTCTTGGAGCCATAATATTTCATTGAAAATTCGTCAATTATTAGATGCTGCTTATCAAGCCGGAGAGTTTAACTTAGCTTATACACCTCTTTATTATCGAGAAGGAACACAGTTATTTGGCGTGGAGTGTCATCATCAACTAGATGATTATGTCATTTTGAATCGTTTATCTTCAGAAGAACGAGCAGAAGCATCGCATATTTTGATAATGGAAAAAGAATTTTATCAATTTGAGGCTGGATGTCGATATGTTCATGAAAAAAATCAAAGAACGGATGAGCTGTTAGCATTATTTATTAAGCTTTCTCGAGAAACCGTTTTGAATAAACTTTTACCTTCAAGAATTTTAAATTGTTTACAAAAGTATGAAATTCAACCGAATCAAGTAATTATTAGTATAAATGAAGATGTTTTATTTGAACAAAATACACTCATTCAAAAGGGAATTAAACGATTGCGAGAATTAGAAATTAATATTGCCTTAGATGAGTATGGAGCAGGTGCTTTAACGGGATCTATTCGTAATTTAAATATTGATTATTTACGAATTAGCTCTTGTCTCATTCAATACTTAAAAAATTCAAATAATTGCCTTCATATGATGAAGTCTTTATTAAGTGTTTGCTCAAGTAAGGACGTAAAGATTTGTTGCTCAGAAATTGAAAATGAATCAAGTCTACATTTAATTAGTGATTTTGGAATTGATGTCGTAAGTGGTAGCTATTATCAAAGAAATTTAGTTGTTTAATTAGATGAAATAGGTCATAATAGAGATTATAAGCAACTAGGCGGTTAGTTCATGCGTATACAATGATAATCTTTAGTTTGAAGAGGAGACATAAGATGAAGCAAGATATGAATATGGATTTGGGGCTTGAGTCATTTTTAGAGCCTGACTCTGATTTTATAGAAGAACTATGTGATCACTTAGAAGCAGAAGGGATTCACTTAACGAATGAGTTATTAGTTCAGATTCTTTCAAAATATGAAGATCATAAATTTAATTTCTTTAAAGAGTTAATTGAGCAATTAGTCGGCCCAGATCAAATGGGCTTATCAACTGACGGTAATCCAGCAGTGATTCAAGTGGTGATGGATGGAAAACGTCATAAAAAACAAAAAAATAAAGAGGAAGATCCATTAATTGATATGGATTCAACTCTGTTATCGTAAGTTTAAATAGTAAAAGCGACTCATTAAAGAGTCGCTTTTTTGAATAAAAAGATTAAAAATTGATTTTATTTGTCTATTTTTTAGTTATAATTTAGTCAGTAATATGGGAGTGAAATAACAAGACGAAACGTCTAATGTATGAAAGAGGTGAAATGAGTGAATTCAAACACCCATGAACCAATTGAGCAGGTAGTGGAAAGACTTATTGAAGACTACGGACAAGAAGTATATAGAATTGCTTATTTTTATATTAAAGACCGACAATTGGCTGAAGATGTATTTCAAGAAGTTTTTTATAAGGTGATGAAAAATTATCATAAGTTTCAACATCAAAGTAGTGAAAAAACGTGGTTAACTCGAATTACGATTAATACGTGTAAAGATTTATTAAGAACGAATTGGATTAAACGTGTCACGACATTTAGCACTTGGCAAGAGCCACAATCAGATTATGAAGCTCCTTTTGATATTGAAAAACAAGAAGAGTATCAAGAGTTGTATCAGATGATTCAGAAACTTCCAACGAAATATAAGGATGTCATCTTATTATTTTATTATAAAGAGCTATCCTATGAGGAAATCTCTCAAATACTCGGCATTCCTGAAGGAACCGTTCGAAGCCGTTTAGCACGTGCGCGCACAAAATTAAAGAAAATGATAAGCGAAAGAGAGGTGTGATACGATGGATGATGGGCGTATTAAATCAGCAATAAAGTCACAACTCGATTCGATTGAACTCAATCAACAGTTGAAAGAAAAGACGATTCAATCAATCAAACAGCAGTCAGATCAATCCCACTTTCGAACAAACTATTTCTTAGGAGGTGGCATCAGTTTAGTGATGATATGTCTAGTTGCTATTGTTTTAATTAATCCATTCAAACAATTAGAGCAATCACCAAAACCGATTGCTGCGCTAGAAGAAGGGTCTTCTGTGCAACTTCGTGGTATCAAGACGCCTTTTGAGCAATTAAAGCAACTATTTAATCAACTAAATCTAACTTATGAAATACAATCGATGCGAATAGAGGCAGACTATAAAGTCATTCCAATCGAAATGGAACAAGATAAAAGCTATTATGTTGAGTTATACACAATGATGAATCCTGATGATTTTTGTGTCGATTCTTCTTACTTAGTGATTCAATTAGATGAAAAAAATTTCTTCTTTTATACGGGATCAAATGAAGACGTCATAAAAACATTAACCCATACAGGCAAAATAATTTGTAAATAAAGTATCCACGAGTTTAGCAAAAAACCACTCAAGTTAGTTGAGTGGTTTTTCCTTATACTGATTAAATCGTTCAATATCGTGTTCTGAACACTCTGCCGTAATAAGTGTTCCGTTATCTAAATACTGAGTTTCTAAAATATTAGCATGTTCATTTAAATAAGAAACAATATTTCCACGATCGTATGGAATTAAGAAAGTTACTTTTTGATAATTTTTGAAAAGATGTGATTTGATACAATCAATTAGTGTCTCAATATTCGTTAAGTTTTTCGCTGAAATACGAACAGCTTCTTTTGTACTCAGTGTGAACTCGTCATCTATTAAATCAGCTTTGTTGTAAACATAAACCATTGGCGTTTCTTTTACCCCTAGTTCCTCAAGAACTTTATTGGTAATCTCGATTTGAGTTTGAAACTCTGGATGGGATAAGTCAACGACGTGTAGTAAAAGATCAGCTTCAGTCACTTCTTCCAGCGTTGAACGGAAGGCTTTCACTAATTGGTGAGGAAGTTTACTAACAAAACCAACGGTATCTGTTAATAAAAATTGTTTATTATCCGGCAGTTGAATTTGACGTGTCGAAGTTTCAAGCGTGGCAAACAACATATTTTTTTCGAATACGGTCTTTTCAGCTTGAGCGTTTGAAACGTTTAGTAGGGCATTCATCGTCGTTGATTTACCAGCATTCGTATAACCAACTAAAGCAACAACAGGTGTTGAATTGCGTTTGCGAAGTTTACGTTGATTTTGTCGAGCTAACACTAATGAATCCAATTCTTTATTTAATTTATGAATTTGGTCTTCGATACGTCGACGATCAAGTTCTAATTTTTTCTCCCCAGGACCTTTAGATCCAATTCCACCAGCTTGGCGTGATAAAGAAGCATTAAGTCCAATTAAACGAGGCATCATATATTTAAGTTGTGCGACTTCAACTTGAAGTTGCGCTTCACGAGTTTTCGCACGACTAGCGAAGATGTCTAAAATTAAAATTGTTCGGTCAATAACTTTACATTGTAATCCATGTTCAAGATTACGAATTTGTGACGGGGATAATTCATCATTAAAAATAACAAGATTAGCATCGTGTTGTTGAACAAGCATCGCCACTTCATCAACTTTTCCTGTTCCAATGTAGCAAGCAGGATTTACACGTTCAAGTTTTTGTGTTAGTGTTCCAACTACTTCGACTGAACAAGCTTCAGCTAAATTTTTTAGTTCTTCGACACTGTAATCAAAATTTTTATCATTATTTAAATCGACTCCAACTAAGATGGCGCGTTGAATGATTTCTTCCATTTCATCACCTCTGGTTATATTTTCAAAAACTAATATAAGTTTACTAGAAAAAAGATAAAATAGAAATATTATCGTAATTTTTACTGAGTTCCTTTATCAGATTTTCTTCCTCTAGTCTAGTTTATGCGATTGGGTTAAAAACATTTATATCTGGCTAGGATATCTCTTTGAGTTATGTGATAATTAAAGATAGCAGTTAATTTAGTTTTTAAGGAGGACACATGATGGCAAAAGCAAGAACGAAAACATCATTTTTTTGTCAGCAATGCGGAACAGAAAGTTTAAAATGGGTTGGAAGATGTCCTGGCTGTGGTGAATGGAATACGATGGTTGAGGAATTAAAGCCAACAAAAGCTGAACAGCGACGAGGATTTGTTGCCAGTGAAACAATGGCAAAGCCTCAACGTTTAAAAGAAATTGAAACGCAAGAAGAAGCACGCATTCATACTTCAATGAGTGAATTAAATCGTGTGTTAGGTGGAGGGATTGTTCGAGGTTCACTTGTTTTATGTGGTGGTGAACCAGGCATCGGGAAATCAACCCTTCTTTTACAAACAGCGCATGATTTAGCTCATAAAAATGTTCAAGTTTTATATGTATCTGGGGAAGAATCTGCTCGTCAAATTAAACTTCGTGCCGAACGTCTAGGTGTGACGAGTGATCAACTATATATTTATGCTGAAACAGATTTAACCTTAATTGAACGTCAAATTCAGCAATTAAAACCAGAATTCGTCATTATCGATTCCATTCAAACGATTCATATGCCAGAAGTGACTTCAGCACCTGGAAGTGTCTCACAAGTTCGTGAATGTACAGCTCAATTAATGAAAATTGCTAAGATTGGTGGGATTTCAATTTTCATTGTCGGGCATGTCACGAAGGAGGGAAATATTGCAGGTCCTCGTTTGCTCGAACATATGGTGGATACCGTTTTATATTTTGAAGGTGATCGTCATCATACGTATCGTATTTTAAGAGCTGTTAAAAATCGATTTGGATCAACTAATGAAATTGGAATATTTGATATGAAAGAAGAAGGACTTGATGAAGTGACCAATGCTTCAGAAGTGTTTTTAGAAGATCGCACCAAAGGACTACCAGGAACAGCTATTATGGCTTCAATTGAAGGGACACGACCTATTTTAGTTGAAATTCAATCATTATTAACCCCAACCTCTTTTGGAAATCCAAAACGTATGGCTTCAGGTGTGGATCATAATCGTGTTTCATTAATTTTGGCCGTACTTGAAAAACGAATGGGATTCTTTTTACAAAATCAGGATACTTATGTAAAAGTCACAGGTGGTGTTAAATTAGATGAACCAGCTGTTGATTTAGCCATTGTCGCAAGTATTGTTTCAAGTTATAAAGATAAAATGACAGCAAGCGGAGATGTTTATATGGGAGAGGTCGGATTAACGGGTGAGATTCGACGTGTTTCTCGTATTGAAGAACGAGTAAAAGAAGCTAAAAAACTTGGGTTTACACGAGCTATTATTCCGAAAAAAAATATGTCTGGTTGGACAGCTCCAAAGGGAATTGAAATTGTTGGCGTTGATACTATTTCAGATGCCATTAAAGTGATGTTTCAAGATGATTTAAAGTTCTAAGAGAAGATCATCGATTAATGTTATCAAACGAATGCTTGTTTATATAATAGTTATAAGTTTAATTCCACACTTTTAACTAATGCTAATCCAAAAAGTGATGAGTTTTTCTCATCGCTTTTTTTGTTATGAATGGAAGATACTTTATCTAATTCTTTTGAAGATACTCTAACATATGACTATTCATCACGGTTATCCACAACCAATAAATAAGCTAATAGTCAAATAGAGCGTGTATCATAGAACTCGCTGCAACTATCATCGAATAGTTTTTATGAGTCGTAACCTCTATAGGTCAAATTACTCAAATGAGCACATATACTAATAGTGATGTTTTAGTTACAGAAGATATTGAGAGTGGGATATGCACTTTGAAATGAATCGTATTATTTGTAGAGCGAATTGATGATAGGGATTTTAGGGATCATTACTCGATGATTGTTAGAAGATATCGGTGAAAATGAAAGATGAGAGGGGAAAATCATGAAGAAGTGGTTAGTCGTAGGGTGCCTGATTCTCTTTTTACTCGGGGGATTAAAAGGGTGGAAAGATCAAAAAGAAACGTTCATCAGCATTAGCGGAACAGTTCTTGAAGTGAATGGAACGAGTGCTTTAATCTCAACTAAAAAGGATTTGAGTGAAGAAGACTTTGACAAGTCCTATGATCTTTGGTTACAAGGAGACTATGATTTAATTTCTCTCTCAAATATTGAGGAAGTTGAAGTAGGTATGGTAATAGACGTGATGGTTAAAAAGCATATACTTGAAACTTATCCCGCACAAGCAGTAGTGAAGTCATACGAAGTAATTAAACAAATAGAATTAACAAAAGAGTTAGAATCACCAATCAGTGAAAACGAATCAGTTTATAGTCAACAGTTAGTAGATATCTTTCCTCAAAAAATAGGTTTAAATCAACAATTTAATGGTTATGAAGAGTATGGACATATCCAAACGTTAAAGGCGATTCAAACGAAGGAAACGGCTTTTGAATTACTATTTGAAGGACAGATGAGAGACGGTCGTGGAGAAAGTGGCAAACGAGTTTTTAAGTTAACCTATGAAGTTACAGATGATGCGATTATCGAACATATTAAAAACTTTGATCCCTATAATAAACTTTATCGTTCGAACCTGCTTAATTCAATCATTCCTAATAAGGTTATCTTGAAGTTGCCTCTTGAGGTAGGAAACAGCTGGGATGAAACGTTTGACTATAAGAATCAAACATATGAAGCACATACTGAAATTATTCGGGTGGACTTGTTTGAAGACGAGTCAAAAGAGTATGAGACACTAACGACTGTTCAAGGAATTGGGGATTATGACTGTTATCAAGAAAATCGTGTATTCAAAACCGGTAGCGGGATGATTTCTTTTAATAATGTCTTATCTTTAGAAACGATGGACAATCAGAACCAAGAACGAGATGCATTTGAAGATGGATATCTATTTGGTTATTACTTATCTATATCACGGTAAAACAAAAAAAGACCAACTCATCAGTTGGTCTTTTAAATTAAGCAATCGTTTGTTCAAATGTCATTTCAGAAACAGCTTGATTTGAATTTTTAGAAAAGACTAATTTAAGTAAGACAGGTGTAATGATCGTTGTAACAACAACCATGATAACAATCGGTCCGAAGAAGACGGATCCCATTAGACCAAAGGCCGCACCTTTACTTGCTACAATTAAAGCGACTTCTCCTCGTGAAACCATTCCAGTTCCGATTTGAACGGCTTCTTTATTTGTATAGCGACAGATTTTTGCTCCAAGTCCACATCCTAATATTTTAGTAATAACGGCGATAATCACTAAAGCAACTGAGAAGGCGATTAAAGATGGTGTCATTTGAGGAATGATGACCTTAATTCCAATACTAGCAAAGAAGATTGGAGACAATAACATATATGCTGTTGTTTCAAAGCGATTCATAATATAGTGTTTTCTAGGTGTATTTGATAAAACAAGACCGGCCATAAATGCCCCTGTAATATCAGCGACTCCGAAGAAGTGCTCGGCACAAAATGATAATAATAAACAGAAGACAAATGATAAGATGACAAAGCGTCTTAAATCCATATTATAGTAATTCATACTATGTTCCATAGCTTTAGAGAAGATGAATCCCGCTAAACCACCAATGATAAAGAATAAAACAATCTTGATTAATACCATTCCGATACTAACTTCGGTACTAGTTGCACTTGTGACAACTGTTAAGGCAATCACCCCTAAGATATCATCAATAATAGCAGCTCCTAAAATAGCATTTCCAGCTCTTGTATTTAGTTTACCAAGTTCTTTTAATGTTTCAACGGTAATGCTGACTGAAGTGGCAGTGAGAATAATTCCGATGAAGATATTTTGAAGTAAGATAGGTGCCTGTGCATCAGAAACTCCCCCTTTGTTAAAGACTGATGCTAGTGCAAATCCTCCGATTAAAGGAACAATCATTCCAAGTATCGCAATAACAATCGAAGCTTTTCCTGTTTTCTTTAGTTCTTTAATATCTGTTTCAAGCCCTGCGGTAAACATTAAAACGATCACACCTAATTCCGCCAATTGGATCACGAAATCAGTTTCGTGTAAAATATTTAAGCACGCTGGTCCAAGTAATAATCCTGCAAGTAACGCACCTACGACTTGAGGTAATTGAATTTTTTTAGTTAATAACCCAAGTAGTTTGGTACTCATTAAAATTAAAGCAATATCAAATAGAAATTCGTAAGATAACATAGTTTCTACTCCCTCCTAAATTTTTCACATTGTCAAATTATACTCTCATGTTCCATATTTTACAATTAATAAAACATAAAAAAGCGATTTTAATCCTTTATTTACCTAATTAATTCAATATAATAAATCTAATAGTGATTGATTGAAGTTAGCGTAAATGAGTACTAAATCACTTGTTAATGAATTAAAACTAGTTATCCACAACTAGTGATTTTAATTTAATTGGTCTTATTTACTGTGAATTAGGTTTTTAATAACTTATCTACTTAACAAAAGAGCAAACTCATGATGTATTAAGACGTTTATAAGTGAAGGAAAAATACAAGATAATTAAAAGGATTCATTCACTGATCGATTATTTTTGTATGAAACGCATTAAAAATGAAAAATCTATGAGTATGAAATATGAAGTGAGTTTTAAAATGTAAAGCATGTGATGAGATAGTTTAAGAGGTAAATTTTTTTCATTTGAATTGATAACTAAGACTTACGAATCTAAATGTGTCACTTAGTTGACATCATCATGAAAATTATTTCATCATTCGACGAAAGTTAAACAAATATTAGCATTTTTTGATATAATGAGAGAGGAATTTTATCATTTAGGAGGGTTTCAACATGAGACGTGAATTAGCAATTGAGTTTTCTCGTGCCACTGAAGCAGCAGCTTTAGCAGGGTATAAATGGTTAGGACGTGGAGATAAGAATGCAGCCGATGGAGCAGCAGTACTTGCCATGCGTCACGTATTAAATGAGATTAATATTCGCGGTGAAATTGTCATTGGTGAGGGTGAAATCGATGAGGCACCAATGTTATATATCGGAGAACGTGTTGGAACAGGATTTGGAGACGATGTTGATATTGCTGTTGACCCAATTGAAGGAACACGTATGACAGCGATGGGGCAAGCCAATGCCATGACAACACTTGCCGTTGGAGAAAAAGGATCATTTTTAAAAGCACCAGACATGTACATGGAAAAATTAATTGTTGGACCTAAAGCTAAAGGTGTTATTGATTTAAATGAATCATTAGAGGAAAATATTATTCGTGTTGCAAAAGCAGTGAATAAACCTTTATCAGCTGTCACAGTGATGACACTTGCTAAACCACGACATGATGAACAAATTAAACAAATGCAAGCGTTAGGTGTACGAGTATTTGCCATTCCAGATGGAGATGTTGCAGCCTCTATTTTAACTTGTATGCCATTTAGTGAAGTAGATATGGTTTACGGAATTGGAGGGGCTCCAGAAGGCGTTGTTTCAGCAGCGGTTATTCGTGCGTTAGATGGAGATATGCAAGGTCGTTTAGTCTTACGTAAAGATGTAAAAGGTGAAACAGAAGAAAATATTCGTATGAGTGAAGATGAAGCACGCCGTTGTGAAGAGATGGGTGTTAAACCAGGGGAAATTTTAAAATTAGAAGATATGGCTAAAAGTGATAATGTTATGTTTTCAGCAACAGGAATTACAAAAGGTGATTTATTAGATGGAATCACATGTGAAGATGGAATTGCGACAACAGAAACGTTATTAATTCGTGGTAAATCACGTACCGTTCGCCGTATCCAATCTGTTCATTATTTAGATCGTAAAGATGATCAAATTAAAGAAATTATTTTATAGTTTTTAAAGAAAATAGCTCCCAATTTTGGGGGCTTATTTACTAAATGAGAGGTGTTATATGTACAGTGCATTAATATTAGCAGCTGGAATTGGAAGCCGTATGGAATTAGGATATAACAAAATGTTATATCTGCTTCAAGGTCAACCTGTTGTCATTCACACGATGAAAAAGTTTTTAAGCGATGCTAATTGCAGCCAAGTGATATTAGTGGTTAATCAATTAGAGGTTGACATCATACGCCAAGTTTTAGCTGAGGCTAACATGAATGATGATAAAATAGAGATTGTTAAAGGTGGATCTGAGCGTCAATACAGTGTTTATAATGGTTTACAGGTTGTTCGTGAAGAGGTTGTCTTAGTTCACGATGGAGCACGACCATTTGTGACACATGAAATGATTACACAGTGCTACGAACTTGCGAAAAATGGTCATCCATCTATTGTCGCGGTTCCTGTTAAAGATACGATGAAGCGTGTCATTAATGGGATGGTTGTTGAAACGCCTAATCGAGAAGAGATGTATAGCGTGCAAACACCACAAGCAAGTCCCACAAAGTTGTTAAAACAAGCCCATGAAGCAGCGAATGTTGCAGCATTTTTAGGAACAGACGAAGCGAGTTTAATTGAAAAGTATACAAACACATCAGTTCATGTGGTTAAAGGTGCTTATACCAACATTAAATTAACGACGCCAGAAGATTTAATACTCGCGAATCAGTTACTAGCATCTCGCTCATAAGCGTAAGTTTTTAAACAAATATGACGATATAAGTGATTAATCACTAGGAAGGAGAACAAACCATGATTCGAATTGGACATTCAACAGACATTCACCAATTAGTTGAAGGACGAAAATTAATTTTAGGTGGCGTAGAAATCGAGCATACGAAAGGACTTTTAGGACATAGTGATGCAGATGCCCTTTGCCATGCTGTAACAGAAGCCATCATCGGGGCTTTAGCTAAAGGAGATATTGGCACTCATTTTCCCGATACTGATCCAAAATATAAAGGTGCTGATTCGCGTGTTTTATTACGTGGAGCTAAAGCCATGATGGATGAAGCGGGATACACGTTAGGGAACTTAGATGCGACGATTTATGCAGAGCGCCCTAAAATGCGACCACACATTGATGCGATGCGTGCAAATTTGGCAACAGATTTAGAGGCTAATTTAAATCAAGTCAATGTTAAAGCAACTCGTGGTGAGAAATTAGGCTTCGTTGGGCGTGAAGAGGGAATTGCTGCAGAATGTGTCGTTTTATTAGTGAAAAAGCCTTGTTAAGGTACATTAATGATTAAGCTTATTGCGTTTTTTACGTAAGAGTCATCTTTTAACTGATAGATCAAAAGCTAAGGCATGCTCTTTAGCTTTTTTTCTTTGAAAATATTTAATATTTTGTTTCAATCGTATATAATATGAAAAGAATAAAAGTAGTATTTTTAATTAGGAGGCAAAATTATGACAGTTCGTGTTCGTTATGCACCAAGTCCAACAGGATTTTTACATATCGGAAATGCTAGAACAGCATTATACAATTATTTATTTGCTAAACACCACGGTGGAGATTTTATTTTACGTATTGAGGATACTGACATTGAACGTAATGTAGAAGGTGGAGAAGAATCTCAGATGAACTACTTACGTTGGTTAGGAATTGAATGGGATGAATCATTCGATGTTGGTGGAGAGTATGGACCATATCGTCAATTAGAACGTTTAGAGATCTATCGTAAATATGTAGATGAATTAATTGAAAAGGGATTAGCTTATAAATGTTATTGTACAAGTGAGGAGCTTGAAGCAGAACGCGAAGCGATGTCAACTCATGGCCATGATAATATTCATTATTCTCGTCGTTGCTTAAATGCATCAAAAGAAGAGTTAGCAAAATTAGAAGAACGCGGAGAGTATGTGGTTCGTCTTAAAGTTCCTGCTAATGAAGTTTATACATTCAACGATATTGTGCGTGGGGAAATTTCATTTAACTCTGAAGACTTTGGTGATTGGGTCATCATGAAAAGTAACGGAATTCCAACGTACAACTTTGCAGTTGTTATCGACGATTATTTAATGAAAATTACTCACGTTTTCCGTGGAGAAGAGCACATCACAAATACACCAAAACAAATGATGGTTTATCGTGCGTTTGGATGGGATGTTCCAACATTTGCTCATATGACATTAATCGTTAACGAAAATGGTAAAAAATTATCAAAACGTGATAAAGATACGGTTCAATTCATTGAACAATATGCGAATATGGGATACTTACCTGAAGCATTATTTAACTTCATTGCGTTACTTGGATGGTCTCCAGGAATCGAAGAAGAAATTTTATCTCATGAACAATTAATCGAATTATTTGACGAAAAACGTTTATCTAAATCACCTTCAACGTTTGATAAAGCTAAATTAGCTTATATCAATAACCGTTATATCAAGGCTTTAGAAGCAGAAGAGTTATTAGAGTTATGTATGCCTCACTTAGTTGAAGCGGGAATTTTAGAAGGACGCACACATCAATGGGCAGTTGAATTAGTCTCATTATTCCATGATCGTTTATCATATGGTGCTGAAATCGTTGATTTATACGATGAGTTCTTCTCAGAAGAATTAACATTAGATGAAGAAGCACAAGCATTCATCGCTCAAGAAGGTGTTACTGAAACGTTAAAAGCATTTAAAGATCAATTAGAAGCATTAGAAGAGTTTGGTGCAGAAGGAATTCAAGCAGCAGTTAAAGCGGCGGGGAAAGCAAGTGGAGCTAAAGGGAAAATGTTATTCATGCCTTGTCGTATTGCAACAACAGGACAAATGCATGGTCCAGATTTACCAAAAGCCTTATCTTTATTAGGAAAAGAGACAGTTGTTTCTCGTATTGAAAAATTCATTTAATAATAAAAACCTCAGAGTTAATTCTGAGGTTTTTTTGATTTTAAGGAAATAAGTAAACAGGTGAAATAAATAACCGTGAGGATGAAGTAAATAATCCAAACGAGTGTATAAGATAAATAATCAGCAATAAATCCTGAAATAACTGGACCTAAAGCACTGCCGAACGTAAAAATCATACTAATGAATCCTAAATGCATCGCATAATGTTCTTTTCCGAATAAAGCACTTGTTCCATATGCCGGAAGCAGTGAAGGTAAGCAAAGACATAAACCAAATAAGGTGGCAAATATAAATAATAAAGGTGGATAAGCGCCATAGATTAAACAAATATAACTAATTAAAGCCATCAAAATAAAAATGCTAATCGAAGTTTTTAAGCTTAATTTATCAAAAATATAACCACCAACTAAACTTCCTAACAAAGCAAAGATCGCTTGGGTTGAACCGACGTTAGCATTAAATGTTAAAGAATGACCGAGAGTCGTTAAGTAAGGTTGAATGTGCATTTTTGTTCCTGAAATACTCATTCCAAGTAAAAATAAACCTGCTGCAAATAAAATTAATTGCAAGCTCCAATGAATATCGTGATATGAAATTTTATCTTTCTTTTGAGTTTTAATGGTTGCATCCGGTGGCATTCTCATAATGAACATAGTAAGTGGAAGACAGACAACTAAGATGATGATTCCTAATATCGCATAGGTCGTTTGATAACTAAATTTAACTAACATTCTAGAAACGACTTGCATCCAAATAAATGATCCTGTTCCAGACCCAGCCATCGCTATTCCTAATGCTGTTCCCTTTTTATCTTCAAACCAATGTGTCAGTGCGGTTGAGATTGGAATCGTTGTTAGACATGTCATTCCAATCCCGACAATAGCAGCAATTAAATAAAACATCCAAATTTTTGTTGCTAATGCGTAACAAAAAAATCCACCTCCAGCTAAAATGGCACCTAAAGACATGATGAGCCCTAAAGGAAACTTGGCGATTAATTGACCGATAATTGGAGACATAAGAGCGGTCGTAATGGCTCCGATGGTGAAAATAAGAGAGAACGATGAAATGGATACACCTAATTTTTGAGTAACAGGATTCAAAAATAAAGAGGTGATGTTATTTACAATACTAAATGACACTGACATAATAATAAAACTTGCCGCTAAAACAAGCCACTTACGGAGTTTGAAATTCTTTAACATAGATGAACCTCCCAATTCAGTTTCCTGATTAGGATTAGGTTATTGACATCAGATTATGTAAGCTAATCGTTAAGATGAATAGACATAAATCGTCATTTATTTTTTAAAATTGAGTTGTTAGGTATAAAAGATTAGAACAATAAGTTTTAAGAACCCTATATCTATGTTTGATGAGCATGTATCCTATTTAAACACTAATAAGTAAATAAAATAATAGACTAAAAAAGTTATCCACAAAAACAAAAAAGGAATCCTTTAAAGAATTCCTTTTTTGTTAAATCACTCGCTTTGAGTTGATATCTGTAATTTTAAACTTTAAAGACTATTCATTTCATTGATAAAGTTTATGCTTTAACGGCAATTGCTTCAATTTCAACTTTAGCATCACGTGGTAATCGTACAACTTGAACACAGGCACGAGCTGGCTTATGTTCATTGAAGTATTGTCCATAAACTTCATTAACTTTAGCGAAATCGTTCATATCAGCTAAGAAAATACCGCATTTCACGACATGATTTAAAGAATATCCCGCTTCTGTTAAGATGGCTTGAATATTTTTTAAACATTGATGCGTTTGAGCCTCAATCTCATCTGATACAAATTCCATTGTGACGGGATCTAGTGGGATTTGCCCTGAGATATATAAAGTATTGTTGGCTTCAATGGCTTGTGAATAAGGCCCAATCGCTTGTGGAGCATCTTTTGTTGAAATAATGTTCATTTAAATTCCTCCTCAGACATAAGTTTTTATATTGTAGTCTTCAAAAAGCTAAGAGTCTTTCAACCTAGCCAAGAGTGACTTAAACGTTTCTTTCGTCTTAAGACATAAGTCATGATTTTTATGAGACTAATGAATGAAGATGAGAGTGACGTTTACTTTAAGATTTAACTAGATTCTTGAGGTGATCCGTTCTAACGTTTCATCATCAAGATTATAACATATCCATATAATGGTTTTAATAGTTATGACTCAATATATTATGTGATAGAATAAAAAAGAATAAATGGTGGAAATTAAAGGATGAAACAATAATAAACGATTAGCGGAGGGAATTAAATTGGAAACTGTCACATTTCAAATGATTTTAGAGGCAGCAAAACATTTAAAAGGTGTCATTAAAGAAACTGATTTTTGTTATTCAGAAACATTGAGTGAGTTAACAGAAGGAGACGTTTATTTAAAACTTGAAAATCTTCAGCAATCAGGATCATTTAAAATTCGAGGCGCGTACAATAAAATGATTCATTTATCTGATGAAGAGAAAGATTGTGGAGTTGTAGCGTCAAGTGCTGGAAATCATGCACAAGGTGTTGCGATTAGTGCGAGTAAACTAGGGATTAAGTCAACGATTGTCATGCCTAAAAGTGCGCCTTTTGCAAAGATTTATGCCACTCGTAAATATGGGGGCGAAGTGGTCTTACATGGTGAGGTTTATGATGAGGCTTATGAAAAAGCAATTGAAATCCAAAAAGCAGCTGGGATGACATTTGTTCACCCATTTAATGATCCGTATGTGATTGCAGGTCAAGGAACAATTGGTCTAGAAATCATGGAAGAACAACCGGATCTAGATGTGATTCTTGTTCCAATAGGTGGTGGTGGAATTGCAGCTGGAGTCGCTTTAGCTGCTAAAACGATTAATCCAAATATTAAGGTGATTGGGGTTCAAACTAAAAATGCACCGTCTATGTATGAATCATTAAGATGTGGACATGTTGAAGTCATGCCAGTAAACAAAACGATTGCTGATGGAATTGCGGTCGGAGAGCCAGGGGATTTAACTTTTTCTATCATTAAAGAGTACGTTGATGAGATTATCACCGTTTCAGAAACTGAAATTTCACAAGCTGTTTTACTATTATTAGAAAATTGTAATCTAGTTTGCGAAGGAGCAGGAGCCGTATCAGTTGCCGCCATCATGTCTAAAAAGTTAGACTTAAAAGATAAAAAGGTAGGCGCTATTCTTTCTGGTGGAAACATAGATATTAATATGATTGAAAGTATTATTAATCATGCCATGATCACAACAGGTCGGCGAACTGAAATTAAAGTGATGGTGAATCATAAACCAGGGGAATTGAGTGCTTTTTTAGAAACAATCGCCAAAGAACTTGGAAATATTTTAATTATTCATCAAAGTCGATCGCGTGAAGGATTATCTATGTATCATCTAGAGGTAACTGTTGTAGTTGAGACATTAGATGCTCATCATAAACAACGCCTAATCAAAAAACTTATTGAAAGTGGTTATGAGATTGAGTATACAAACTAGCCATTTTGATTGAAATATATTAAAATGAAGATAACTATTATTTAAAAAGTAGCTTGTGTTAAGATGCTAGAACTTAGTGACTACTCGCGTAAATAAAGGAGTTCGTTAGTGAAAGCTTTAACGTCTGATAGTCACTGCAACATAGAGAGATAGGAGTTGGACTCACAATGTTAATTTATAATACGTATACACGTGAGAAAGAAGAATTTAAACCAATTGAAGAGAATAAAGTGAAGATGTATATTTGTGGACCAACGGTGTATAACTACATTCATATTGGTAATGCACGTCCTGTATTATTTTTCGATTTAGTTCATCGTTATTTTAAGTATTTAGGATATGAAGTGGAATTTGTATCAAATGTAACAGATGTTGATGATAAAATTATTAATCGTGCCATTGAAGAAGAAGTCACAGAGGCTGAAATTGCTAATAAATATTTAAATTATTTTTTAGAGTGTAATCAATTATTAAATGCTTTACCATTTACATCGATGCCAAAGGTTACTGAAAACATGGATAACATGATTCAATTTATTAATGAATTAGTAGAACATGGGTTTGCTTATGCTGTGGATGGAGATGTTTATTTCCGTATTGATAAAGTTCGCGAGTATGGTCAGTTATCAGGTAAAAAGATTGAAGAGTTAGAAGTTGGAGCTCGAATTGCTGAAGACTCTAAAAAAGAAAATCCATTGGACTTCGTTTTATGGAAAAAAACTGATAAAGGGATTACATGGGATTCACCTTGGGGTGCGGGACGCCCAGGTTGGCATACGGAATGTGTGGTCATGATTAATAAAGAATTTAACGGTAAGATTGATATTCATGGTGGTGGAACGGATCTTCAATTTCCTCATCACGAAAATGAAATTGCTCAATCTCTTTGCTTAAATAATCATCGCTTAGCTAATTACTGGATGCATGTTGGGCGCTTAGGATTAAACAATGAAAAAATGAGTAAGTCATTAGGGAATGTCATCAATGTTAAAGAGTTAATCGAAACCATTGATCCAAATGCTTTTCGTTTGTTTATGTTATCAGTTCATTATCGTCAACCGATTAACTATACAGATGAAACCATTCAATTAGCCGTGAAAGAATGGCGGAAAATCAAGTCAACCTTTGATCAATTACACTTAAAACTTGACTTAGCTGAGGCTTTAGATATTGCAGGTGAAGAAGTTTTAGAAATTGAAGCTTTAATGAAACAATTCACCGAAGCACTTGATGATGACTTTAATACATCTAATGCGATTACAAGTTTATATGGCGTTATTAAAGAGATTAATAAGATGACACGTGCTAAAGCAAGTGATGCTGCATGTAAATATGCCTTAATGACATTACAAAACATGGCTTATATTTTTGGATTTGATTTAAATAAGAAACGTTTAACTGCTGAAGAACGTGAACTAATGAAAGCTTGGGAAGAAGCGCGTAAAGAAAAAGACTTTGCTAAAGCTGATGAACTAAGAGCACAATTACAGGCTTTAAATGTTTTATAAAATAAGATATGATAATAAAGATTCCATCTAAGCGATGGGGTCTTTTTTATTGAATTTAAGAAAAAAGCAACATTTTAAAGAACTTTTCAGTGGTAGAAGATTGAAGATTTTCGTAAAAACAGCTCGAATCTGCGAAAGTGACAGTTTAAAGGAGCTTTTTCGTTAAATAAGAATGATTTAGTGTATAATAATGACGATATTAGAAAAGGCGTGTGAGAAGATGGAAGTCAGTCAAATGAATAGTACGATGTTAGCCTTTGTGGGTGACTCTTATTATGATTTAAAAGTTCGTGAGATGCTTTGTAGACGTGGAATTAATAAACCGCATCGTTTACATCAGTTAGCAGTGAAATATGTTTCTGCTCATGCACAGGCCACGACGTTAGCTTATTTAATTCAAGAGAATCTCCTAAACGAGAAAGAATTAGAAGTTGTAAAAAAGGGACGTAATACTAAAAGTCGCTCTGTCCCTAAAAATACGGATGTATTAACTTATACCCATTCAACCGCTTTTGAAGCGTTAATTGGTTATCTATACTTAACAGAACAAAACGAAAGACTCGATCAAATCGTGTCTTATAGTATCGAATTTAAAGATGGGGTGACAAACTAATGGCGAAAGTAGTCAAAGGTGCTAAAAAAGAGAAAGCTTTAAAACAAAATCAAAGACAAGCACCTAAAAAAGAAAGAAGAGACACTTCTAAAAAAGATAGTACGCGCGAAGTCATTTATGGAAAAAACACTGTAAATGAAGTGTTGCAATCTAAACGTAAAGTATTTGAGGTAATCATCACAGATACGGTTGCTCAACACGAGTTAGGACTAATGAAGTTAGTTGAAAAACAAAACATTTCTTGCAAGGTGTTACCAAAGCAGAAGTTTGAGCAAATGGTTAAAGACAAGTATGATGTTAAAGGAAATCATCAAGGTGTCTTAGCGATTGTTGAACCTTATGCTTATATGCCTTTAAATGAGTTAATTAAAAAGGCTACACAAAAAGAGGAGCCAGCATTCATTCTAATTTTAGATGGCTTAGAAGATCCACACAATTTGGGTGCTATTTTACGTACAGCAGATGCATCCGGAGTCGATGGAATTATTATTCGAAAAGATCGCTCAGTTGGATTAACAAGCACCGTCGCTAAATTATCAACAGGTGCGATTGAACATGTTCCTGTTGCGTGTGTGGCTAACTTAACAGTTGCAATTAATCAATTAAAAGAAGCGGGACTTTGGATTGCCGGAACAGATGCGAGTGAAGCACAAGATTATCGAACATTAGATGCGACACTTCCTTTAGGATTAGTTATCGGTAGTGAAGGAAAGGGAATGAGTCGCTTAGTGAGAGAAGCGTGTGACTTTAAAGTGTTCCTTCCAATGCGAGGGCACGTGACTTCATTAAATGCATCAGTGGCAGCAGCGTTATTAATGTATGAGATTTATAACAAACGAAATCCTATTAAATAGTTGATTGGAGGAACATAGTGAAGGTTGAATATAATGATTATGAGTTGGTATATTTAGTTCGTGAACAAAATGAAGCAGCTTTAGATATCCTCATCCAGAAATATTCACCGCTAATTGGAAAAATTGCCTCTTCATATTATGGTGTTGGCGTTGATTACGAGGACTTTTTTCAAGAAGGGCGGATGGCATTTATCAAATCAATTGATACATTTGATGAAACATCAGCAGCTAGTTTTTATTCTTATTCAATGACCTGCGTTAGAAATGCGATTACGACTGCTTATCGTAAAGCGAAAAGAAGTGCAGGTCTTGATCAGTTAACCGATTATAGTGAACCTGGACTTAGCTTTGCCTGTGAAACTCCCGTTTATTACTATCTTGATCGCGTTCATAATACATTAAATGAACGTTTAATTCTCGAATCCGCCTTAAAAGAAGAGGGGATTTTATCCGAATTTGAAAAAATATGTTTGAAATACTATCTCTTAGATAATAATTATATTGAGATTGCAGCGATTTTAGGAATTCCCCCTAAAAAAGTAGACAATGCCTTGAGTCGTTGTAAAAACAAATTAAAGAATCTAAATAAAATAAACTCATCTTCTTTGCAAAGTTGTTAGCTTTATTGACAATGAAGGCTCTTTTTGATACAGTAGATGAAGTTAATAGATAAAAAATTGTGAGGTCAAATAATGCGCACAAAAGTAATTTTAGCTTGCGACGAGTGTTTAAGTCGTAACTATTCAACGGTTAAAAATAAACAAACACACAGCGAGCGCCTTGTAGTGAAAAAATTCTGCAAGCGTTGTGGAAAACATACAATGCATAAGGAAACGAAGTAAAATCTTTAGGGGGTTTTGTGATGAGTCAAGTAAAAGGTTTTTTTAAAGGTGTGTCTGCTGAATTAAAGAAGATTACTTGGCCAACAGATAAAGAAATGAAAAGTTATACAGCACAAGTTTTAATTTTTGTTGCTTTATTAACAATCTTCTTCTTTGCTGTTGACCTAGTGATTTCCCAAGTAATAAATTTACTAGGGTAGGAGGTCATGATAGTGGAAAAACGTTGGTATGTTGTTCAAACGTATGCTGGTTATGAAAATAAAGTAATGACTAACTTATTAAAACGTATTGAAACAATGAATATGCAAGAAAAAATCTTCCGAGTATTAATTCCGGAAGAAAAAGAAGTAAAAATTAAAGACGGTGTACGTAAAGAGAAAGTAAAGAAAACTTTCCCTGGTTATGTCTTAGTTGAAATGATTGATACAGATGATTCTTGGTACATGGTACGTAACACACCAGGTGTAACAGGATTCTTAGGATCAAGTGGTAAAGGGACACGTCCAGTTCCACTTCCAACTGAAGAAATTATGCCAATCCTTAAAAAGATGGGAATTACAAGTGTAGAAGTTTCATTAGATATTGAAGTTGGACAACAAGTGTTAGTTGCTGCTGGTCCATTCTCAGGACAAGTTGGAAAAATCGAATCAATTGACAAAGAACATGGTAAAGTTAGTGTGTTAGTGGATTTATTTGGACGTGAAACGCCAGTAGAATTAGATTTTTCTCAAATTTGTGAAGTCGAATAAAAAAAAATCTTGCCTAATATAAAAAAAGGTGATAAACTATCGTAGTTGATATGTGAGGCATATCAAGTGGGAGGGTGAAACACCCAAATAACCACATCACGGACTTAGAGGAGGTGTGTCGCGTGGCAAAAGCAGTAAAAAGTATTGTTAAATTACAAATTCCTGCAGGAAAAGCAAATCCAGCTCCACCAGTAGGTCCAGCATTAGGACAAGCAGGTGCGAACATTCAAGGATTCTGTCAAGAATTCAATGAACGTACACGTGAACAAATGGGAAGTATCATTCCTGTAATCATCACAGTTTACGAAGATCGTTCATTCACATTCGTAACAAAAACTCCACCAGCATCAGACTTATTAAAGAAAGCTGCTGGATTACAAAAAGGATCTTCTTTACCTCATAAGGAAAAAGTTGCTACTTTAACTAAAGATCAAATTCGTGCAATCGCTGAGCAAAAAATGCCAGACTTAAACGCGAATACAGTAGAAGCTGCAATGCGTATTATTGAAGGTTCTGCAAGACAAATGGGAATCGTTGTAGAAGACTAATCTACCGTTTTAGGTTGTAGATTACAACCTAGATCTGTGGGAGGAGATTCCGTTAACCACAATTTAGGAGGTATTTAAAATGGCTAAAAAAGGTAAAAAATTCATCGAAGCCAAAAAATTAGTTGACTCTACTACTTTATACTCTGTAGAAGAAGCTGTTGAATTAGTTAAGAAAACTAATGTTGCAAAATTTGATGCAACTGTAGATGTAGCTTTCCGTTTAGGAGTTGACCCACGTAAAGCGGATCAACAAATTCGTGGAGCTATGGTATTACCACACGGAACTGGTAAAGTTCGCTCAGTATTAGTATTCGCTAAAGGTGAAAAAGCTAAAGAAGCTGAAGCAGCTGGAGCAGATTTCGTAGGAGATAGCGATATGATCAACAAAATCCAACAAGGTTGGATGGAGTTCGACGTAGTTGTAGCTACTCCAGATATGATGGCTGAAGTTGGTAAATTAGGACGCGTTTTAGGACCACGTGGTTTAATGCCAAACCCTAAAACTGGTACTGTAACAATGGATGTTACTAAAGCTATTAACGAAATCAAAGCTGGTAAAGTTGAATACCGCGTTGATAAAGCTGGTAACGTACATGTTCCAATCGGAAAAGTATCTTTCGAAGACCAAAAATTAGTTGAAAACTTCAAAGCTATCTATGATACTATCTTAAAAGCTAAACCATCTGCAGCTAAAGGAACATATGTGAAAAACATCGCTGTTTCTTCAACTATGGGACCTGGTATCAAAGTTGCATCTGAATCATTAGAAAAATAATTTTCTTATTGATAATTGAATAGAATTACCGTAGACAGTAGGGGCCTTTGGCTTAATGATCCTACCGAGGTTTTGGATATATATATTATTTATTTTCATGCCTTAGTTACACCCTTCTGTCCGCATTACACTTAGTAATCGGCAAAAGGGTTTTTCTACGGACTTAGAACGAACATAGGAGGTGTGAATAATGAGCGCTACTGCAATCGAAATGAAATCTCAATTAGTTGCTGAGTACACAGCACAATTCAAAGAATCAGCTTCTTTAGTAGTTGTTGATTACCGTGGATTAACTGTTGCTGAAGTGACTGAATTACGTCAACAATTACGTGCTGAAGGTGTTGAATTTAAAGTATTAAAAAACAACATCTCTCGTCGTGCCGTAACTGCTGCTGGATTTGAAGGTTTATCTGAAGCTTTCGTTGGTCCAACTGCTGTTGCATATTCTAAAGAAGACGTTGTGGCACCTGCACGCGTATTATACAACTTCGCTAAAGAACACGATGCTTTAGAATTAAAAGCTGGTTTAATCGAAGGATCTGTTGCTTCATTAGAGCAAGTTATGGAATTAGCTAAGTTACCAAACCGCGAAGGTTTATTATCTATGTTACTTTCTGTATTACAAGCTCCAATGCGCAATATGGCATGTGTTGTTAAAGCTGTTTCTGAACAAAAAGAAGCTGGTGTTGAAGCACCTGTAGCTGAGGCTGCTGCTGAAACAACTGAAGTGGCTGAAGAAGCTACTGCTGAGTAATTTTTAAAACATAACAATTAACCTAAAGGGAAAAACCCACTTTGAAGGAGGAAAATAAAATGGCAAAATTAACTGCTGCTGAAATGATCGAAGCGATCAAAGAAATGTCAGTTTTAGAATTAAACGAATTAGTTAAAGCTATCGAAGAAGAATTTGGTGTAACTGCTGCTGCTCCTGTAGCTGTTGTTGGTGGAGCTGAAGCTGCTGCTGGACCATCTGAAGTAGATGTTATCTTAACAAACGCTGGAGCTAAAAAAATCGGTGTTATCAAAGTAGTTCGTGAAATCACTGGATTAGGATTAAAAGAAGCTAAAGAATTAGTAGATGGAACTCCTGCTCCAATCAAAGAAAAAGTTTCTCCAGAAGAAGCTGAAGAATTAAAAGCTAAATTAGAAGAAGCTGGAGCTACTGTAGAAGTTAAATAATTAACTTTATCATAAGTTTCGCTTAAATATATAAAAACCTGAGTGTGTTTATCGCTCAGGTTTTTATTTCATAAACAAATAATGTAATAAATTCATTTAACATGGCAATAATAGAGCATGTAAAAATGTTCATATTCTCTAATTTTTAGGTAAAATCAAAAGGGGTTGTGATCATGCATTATTATACTAACAATGTTGATGCTCGTTCGGATGAAAAGGACTTTGCTTACACACTTAGAGGGCATAAACTCAAATTCACAACAGATATTGGAGTCTTTTCAAAGAAGGATGTCGACTTTGGTTCAAGACTTTTAGTAGAAAGCTTTACTGCTCCAGAAGTAGATGGAGATATTTTAGATGTTGGTTGTGGTTACGGACCTATCGGCTTGAGTTTAGCTAAAAGTTATGTAAATCGAAATGTTCATATGGTAGATGTCAATCAACGAGCGTTGGAGCTGTCTAAAAAAAATGCGCAAGATAACGGGATTTCAAACGTGAAATTATATGAAAGTTTTTGTTATCAAGAAGTAAAAGGTGAATTCGCTGCTATTTTATCTAATCCACCTATTCGCGCAGGAAAAAAAGTCGTTCACGCTATTATTGAAGAAGCTAAAGAATATTTGGTTGAGAATGGTGAACTTTGGATTGTAATACAGAAGAAGCAAGGTGCTCCGTCAGCTAAAACGAAGATGGAAGAAGTTTACGGAAATTGTGAGGTAGTGGAAAAAGATAAAGGATATTTTATTTTAAAGTCTATCAAACGTTGACACTATTGAAAAAATTTGATATTATTATAAAATGCCTAATACTGCTTGTATTTTACATGTGCTAAGTCAAATACATTAGGTGTTGAATAAAAAAAACAACAAAAGTTTACATAAACATACAAAGAGGTGAAACGCGTGGCAGGGAAAATTGTTCAATATGGTAAAAAGAGACAACGTCGTAACTACTCAAGAATTGATGTTGCACTCGAACTCCCTAACTTAATTGAAATTCAAACTGCTTCTTATCAGTGGTTCCTTGATGAAGGTATTCGTGAAATGTTTAAAGACATTTCTCCAATTGAAGACAATAATGGTAATTTAGCGCTTGAATTCGTTGGGTATAGCTTAGGAGAACCAAAATATTCTGTTTTAGAAGCTAAAGAACGCGATGCTAACTATGCTGCCCCTTTACGTGTTAAAGTTCGTCTACACATTAAAGACGAAGAAACACACGCAATTAAGGAAGTGAAGGAAAGCGAAGTATACATGGGGGATTTCCCTTTAATGACCCCAACAGGAACGTTCGTTATTAACGGTTCTGAACGTGTAATCGTATCACAATTAGTCCGTTCATCAGGTGTTTATTACAATAAAGAAACTGATAAAAAGAGCGGTAAAGAAAAATATGCTGCACAAGTTATCCCTAACCGTGGTGCGTGGTTAGAATATGAACTTGATGCAAAAGACATTGTTTATGTTCGTGTCGATAGAACACGTAAAATTCCAATTACAGTTTTATTACGTGCATTAGGACTTTCAACAAAAGAACAAATCATCGAGATGTTTGGTGAAAATCAATATATCTTAAATACATTAGAAAAAGACCAAACAGTTAATTCTGATGAAGCATTAATGGAAATTTTCCAAAAACTTCGTCAAGGTGAACATGCAACAATCGATGGTGCGCGAACTTTATTCGTTTCTCGTTTCTTTGATCCTAAACGATACGACTTAGCTCATGTTGGACGTTATAAATTTAACAAAAAATTAAGTGCACAAGAGCGCTTATTAAATCAAAAATTAGCTAGCGACATCTTTGATTCAGAGACAGGTGAAGTGCTTGTTGAAGAAGGTACTGTTATTACACGTCGTATTTTCGAAGAGGTTTTAGCAGATAAAATTGATCGTTTAAATATTAAAAAAGTCGAATTAGTAAATCCTTTAGAGGAAACTGAAACTTATGTTCAAGAATTCGAAGTTTATTCACCAAGAGTAAACGAAGGAGATCAAGTTGTAAAAATTATCGGTAATGTAGAAGATGAATGTAAATACATTACAACTTCAGATATTTTTGCATCTGTAAGTTACTTCTTTAACTTATTAGATTCAGTTGGTTACTTAGATGATATTGATCATTTAGGAAATCGTCGTTTACGCCTAGTAGGTGAGTTATTACAAAATCAGTTCCGTATCGGATTATCTCGTATGGAACGTGTTGTTAAAGAGAGAATGTCAATTCAAGAAAGCGAAGGAATCACTCCATCAAGCTTAATTAACATTCGTCCTGTAACAGCAGCTATTAAAGAGTTCTTTGGTAGTTCACAGTTATCACAGTTCATGGATCAAACAAACCCATTATCAGAGTTAACGCATAAACGTCGTTTATCTGCGTTAGGGCCAGGTGGTTTAACACGTGAACGAGCTGGAATGGAAGTACGTGACGTTCACTACTCTCATTACGGACGTATGTGTCCTATCGAAACACCAGAGGGACCAAACATCGGGTTAATTAACTCTTTATCATCATATGCAAAAGTCAATGAATTTGGATTTATTGAAACACCATATCGCCGTGTTGTCCCAATTGTAGATGAAGCAACTGGCGAAACAAAAATGCAAGTAACTGGAGAAATCCGTTATTTAACAGCTGATGAAGAAGATCGTTATGTTGTTGCACAAGCTGGTTTAGATTTAGATGCAAATGATTGCCTACCTGAAAAAGTAATCGTTCGTCATCGCGGTGAAAACTTAATCGTTCCTGCTGAACGTGTTGATTTCGTAGACGTATCTCCAAAACAGATCGTATCTGTTGCGACAGCATGTATTCCATTCTTAGAGCACGATGATGCCAACCGTGCGTTAATGGGTGCCAACATGCAACGTCAGGCAATTCCTTTATTAATTCCTGAAGCACCATTTGTTGGGACAGGTATGGAATATGTAGCAGCAAAAGACTCTGGACAAGCAGTTGTTGCTCAAAACAGCGGAACAGTAGAATACGTTGACTCAAAACAAATCCGTATTCGTCGTGAAGCTGATGGTGGATTAGATCGTTATCCATTAATTAAATTTGTTCGTTCGAACTCAAGTACTGTATTAAATCAACGTCCAATTGTACGCTTAGGTGACTACATTAATGCTGGTGAAGTATTAGCAGATAGTTCATCAATGGAAAGTGGAGAATTAGCATTAGGACGTAACGTAGTTGTAGCATTCATGACATGGAATGGATATAACTATGAGGATGCCATCATCATGAGTGAACGCTTAGTAAAAGATGATGTGTATACATCAATTCACATTGAAGAATATGAATTAGAAGCTCGTGATACTAAGTTAGGACCAGAAGAAATCACACGTGATATTCCAGGTGTTGGTGAAGAAGCACTTAAAAACTTAGACGATCGTGGAATTATTCGTATCGGTGCGGAAGTTAAAGAAGATGATATCTTAGTTGGTAAAGTAACTGCTAAAGGTCAAACAGAATTAACAGCAGAAGAACGTTTATTACACGCTATCTTTGGTGAAAAAGCACGTGAAGTTCGTGATACATCATTACGTGTACCACATGGTGGAGACGGAATTGTACACGATGTTAAATATTTCTCTCGTCGCAATGGTGACGATTTATCACCAGGTGTCAACGAAGTAATTCGTATTTACATTGTTCAAAAACGTAAAATCTCTGAGGGAGATAAAATGGCCGGACGCCATGGAAACAAAGGGGTTATCTCTAAAATCTTACCTCAAGAAGATATGCCATATATGCCAGATGGAACACCAGTGGACATCATGTTAAACCCATTAGGGGTACCATCACGTATGAACATTGGTCAGATTCTAGAAATTCACTTAGGAATGGCCGCTAAAAAATTAGGAATTCACGTAGCAACACCAGTATTCGATGGTGTTAAAACTGAAGACTTAGAAGCAATTATTGCAGAAGCTGGTATGGATCCAGATGCAAAAACTGTATTATACGATGGACGTACAGGTGAAAAATTCGATAATAGAATTTCAGTTGGAGTCATGTATATGATCAAACTTGCTCACATGGTTGATGACAAGTTACATGCTCGTTCAATTGGACCTTACTCATTAGTAACTCAACAACCACTTGGAGGTAAAGCTCAATTTGGTGGACAACGTTTCGGAGAGATGGAGGTATGGGCACTTGAAGCATATGGTGCGGCATACACATTACAAGAAATCTTAACCGTGAAATCAGATGATATTACAGGACGTGTTAAAACATATGAAGCTATCGTACGTGGAGAGAATGTTCCTGAACCAGGTATCCCTGAGTCATTCCGAGTATTAGTCAAAGAGTTACAATCATTAGGTATGGACGTTAAAATCTTATCTGATGAAAAAGATGAAATTGAAATTCGCGATCTTGAGAATGTAAAAACTCATCAAATCGTTGTTCCAGAAACTGTTGAAGAATAATTAGACGCAAGGAGGGAATCGCCTTGGTAGATGTTAATAAGTTTAAGTATATGAAGATTGGATTAGCATCTTCAGATACAATCCGTAAATGGTCTTATGGTGAAGTAAAAAAATCTGAGACAATTAACTATCGTACATTAAAACCTGAAAAAGATGGATTATTCTGTGAGCGTATCTTCGGTCCTCAAAAAGACTGTGAGTGTGCTTGTGGTAAATATAAACGTATCCGCCACGAAGGAATCGTTTGTGATCGTTGTGGTGTAGAAGTAACAGTAGCAAAAGTTCGTCGTGAACGTATGGGGCACATCGAACTTGCTGCACCTGTTGCACATATCTGGTATGTAAAAGGTATTCCAAGTCGTATGGGGCTATTATTAAATATGTCCCCACGCGAACTTGAAGAAGTTATTTACTTTGTAAACTATGTTGTTATTGATCCAGGTAAAACTGATTTAATTAAACAAAAAGTATTAACAGAAAAAGAATATCGTGAAGCATATGAAAAATGGGGGAACACATTCCAAGTAGGAATGGGTGCCGAAGCCATTAAGAGTTTATTAGAATCATTAGATTTAGATCAATTAGCGAAAGAATTACGCTCAGAATTAAAAGTTGCACAAGGTCAAAAACGTGGTAAAGTTATTAAACGTTTAGAAGTAGTAGAATCATTCCGTAACTCAGGAAACCGTCCTGATTGGATGATTTTAGACGTATTACCGGTTATTCCACCTGAATTACGTCCAATGGTTCAATTAGACGGTGGACGCTTTGCAACATCTGACTTAAATGACTTATATCGTCGTGTTATTAACCGTAATAACCGTTTAATTCGCTACTTAGAAATCGGAGCACCTAATATCATCATTAACAATGAAAAGCGTATGATTCAAGAAGCAGTTGATGCTTTAATTGATAACGGTCGTCGTGGACGTCCAGTAACTGGACCAGGAAACCGTCCATTAAAATCACTTTCTCATATGTTAAAAGGTAAACAAGGTCGTTTCCGTCAAAACTTATTAGGTAAACGTGTTGACTACTCTGGACGTTCGGTAATCGTAGTAGGACCAGACTTAAAGATGTATCAATGTGGATTACCAAAAGAAATGGCACTTGAGTTATTCAAGCCGTTTGTTATGAAAGAGTTAGTAGAACGTGATTTAGCTCAAAATATTAAGAGTGCTAAAAAAATGATTGAACGTATGGATGATGCATTATGGGATGTTGTTGAAGACGTCATTCGTGAGCATCCGGTCTTATTAAACCGTGCCCCTACGTTACACCGTTTAGGAATTCAAGCTTTCGAACCTAAAATCGTAGAAGGACGTGCTATCCGTCTTCACCCACTTGTAACGACAGCATTTAATGCCGACTTTGACGGTGACCAGATGGCGGTTCACGTACCATTATCACAAGAAGCACAAGCAGAAGCACGTTTATTAATGTTAGCTGCAAATAACATCTTAAACCCGAAAGACGGTAAACCAGTTGTTACTCCATCTCAGGATATGGTATTAGGTAACTATTACTTAACAATGGAAGAAGCCGGGGCAAAAGGTGAAGGTAACATTTATAAAGATACAAATGAGTTAATGATGGCTTATGCAAATGGATATGTTACGTTACACTCTCGTATTGCTATTGATGCAAATGCATTAAATAATATGACATTCACTGAAGAACAAAATAATAAATACATTATTACAACTTTAGGGAAAGTTATTTTCAATGCGATTTTACCTAAAACATTCCCTTATTTAAATGAACCAACGATGGTAAACTTACAAGGTGCAACACCTGCTAAGTATTTCGTTGAAAAAGGAACAAATATTAAAGAATATTTATCGGATGTAAAGATTGTTTCTCCATTTAAGAAAAAATTCTTAGGAGATATCATCTCTGAAGTATTCCGTATTTATAAAACAACTGAAACATCACGTATGTTAGACCGATTAAAAGATTTAGGATTTAAGTATTCAACTGTTGCCGGTATCTCGGTAGGGGTTGCTGACGTAGTCGTATCTTCTAAGAAAAAAGAATTATTAAAAGAAGGTGACGATAAAGTCGCTCAAATTCAAGAATTCTATAATCGTGGATTATTAACAGACGATGAGCGTTATCGTTTAGTTATCGATGTTTGGGCAAAAGTAAAAGATGAAATTCAACATGTCTTAATGAATGAGTTACCAGCAGATAACCACATTTACATGATGAGTGACTCTGGAGCCCGTGGTAACGCATCAAACTTTACTCAGTTAGCCGGTATGCGTGGATTAATGGCCAACCCATCTGGTAAAACAATTGAGTTACCAATCAAATCTTCATTCCGTGAAGGTTTAACAGTAACTGAGTTCTTCATCTCTACCCATGGTGCTCGTAAAGGGTTAGCTGATACAGCCTTAAAAACAGCCGATTCAGGTTATTTAACTCGTCGTTTAGTTGACGTTGCACAAGATGTCATTGTACGCGAAGAAGACTGTGGTACAGATAAAGGACAATATATTACAGAAATCAAACAACGTGGTCAAACAGTGGAGACATTATTTGATCGTATCGTGGGACGCTATACAGCGAAACCTGTGTATCATCCAGTAACAAAAGAAAAAATTGCTGAACGTAATGTCTATATTTCGGACGAATTAGCTAAAACAATTGTTGATGCAGGAATTGAAGGAATAGATATTCGTACAATTTACTCATGTAATGCTCAAAAAGGTGTATGTAAGAAATGTTATGGTCAAAACTTAGCAACTGGTAAAGAGGTTGAAGTTGGGGAAGCTGTAGGTATTATGGCTGCTCAGTCAATCGGTGAACCAGGTACTCAGTTAACGATGCGTACATTCCATACAGGAGGGGTAGCCGGAGCGGATATCACACAAGGTTTACCTCGTATCCAAGAGCTATTTGAGGCGCGTAATCCAAAAGGACGTGCAATTATCGCTGAAATTGACGGTGTTATCACTACAATTAAAGCAAACACTAAAAACCGTTATGAAATTACATTAACGAATAAATTAGAAAGCCGTAATTACTTATTACCATACGGGGTACAACCATTAGTATCTGAGGGTGATGAAGTATTTGCAGGTGATATGTTAACAGAAGGTTCAATCGATCCTAAAGAATTATTACGCGTTAAGGATGTTGCCGCTGTACAAGCATATATCTTAAAAGAAGTACAAAACGTATACCGCGCACAAGGGGTAGAATTATCAGATAAACATATTGAGATCATGGTTCATCAAATGATGAAAAAGGTTAAAGTTATCGATGGTGGAGACACAGATATCTTACCAGGATCATTAATTGATACAACTCAATACACACGTGTTAATGCCGCTGCAATTATGCGCAGAAAACGCCCAGCTGTAGGTATTCCAACGATTCTAGGTATCACTAAAGCTTCGTTAGAAACTGAATCATTCTTATCTGCTGCATCATTCCAGGAAACAACACGCGTTCTTACTGATGCTGCAATCAAAGGTAAAGTAGATGAGTTAATCGGATTAAAAGAAAATGTTATCATCGGTAAGTTAATCCCAGCCGGAACAGGTGTATTACGTGAAGATCATATTCAACCAGTTCATAAAAACGAAGATGATATGGAAGAAGAAATCTTACCATTTGATACAGTAACTACAGATTTAAAACTACCAACTGATTCAGTAGATTTTTCGTTAGAAGATGATTTAGATGAGTTAGATATCGAGCTAGATTTCGATGAAACTGATTTATTTGAAGCTGAAGACGAATAAGATTGAAAAAAAAGCCAATAATACAGTTGAAAAATATGAAAAACTTTTTCGAACTGTTGACATTATTCTAAAAAAATGTTAGATTAATAAAGGCTTTTAAAAAAATAAAGTGAGTTTTGCCTTTAGGCAAAGCTTACTTTTTCTAACTAAAATGAACCACCTGGATAAGTGGACTAAGTTTATGAGAGGAGGACTAATATGCCAACTATTAACCAATTAGTTCGTAAAGGACGCCAAAGTAAAGAAACAAAATCTAAATCTCGTCATTTAAATGTAGGGTACAATAGTTTAAAGAAAGAACAAACTAACTTATACTCTCCACAAAAACGTGGGGTATGTACTCGTGTTGCTACAATGACACCTAAAAAACCAAACTCGGCTTTACGTAAATATGCCCGTGTACGTTTAACAAACGGTTTAGAAGTAACAGCATACATTCCTGGTATTGGACACAAATTACAAGAGCACAGCGTTGTTTTAATTCGCGGTGGACGTGTAAAAGACTTACCAGGGGTACGTTATCATATCGTTCGTGGTACTTTAGATGCTACAGGTGTAGATGGACGTATGCAAGGTCGTTCTAAATACGGAACAAAAAAACCAAAAGCAGCTAAAAAATAATTAACTTTTTTCGATAAAATGGAAGGGAGGCTAAATTATGCCACGTAAAGGACATGTAGCAAAACGCGATGTTTTGCCAGATCCAATTTATAACTCTAAATTAGTATCTCGTTTAATCAACAACATCATGCAAGATGGTAAAAAAGGTACTGCACAAACAATCTTATATAATGCATTCGATATCATTTCTGAGAAAACTGGTCGCGAACCAATGGAAGTATTCGAAGAAGCAATCGAAAACATCATGCCAGTATTAGAAGTTAAAGCTCGCCGTATTGGTGGAGCTAACTACCAAGTACCAGTTGAGGTTCGTCCAGAGCGCCGAATCACTTTAGGATTACGTTGGTTAGTTCAATACTCTCGCTCTCGCGGAGAAAAAACTATGGAGCAACGCTTAGCTAACGAAATTATCGATGCAGCTAACAACACAGGTGCATCTGTTAAAAAACGTGAGGATACTCACAAAATGGCTGAAGCTAACAAAGCATTCGCTCATTACCGTTGGTAATATTTTAAATAACTTTAGGATTACTGGGTCTCTAGTAATCCTTAAAGTTTAGTATTTCACTATGAGAGGAGTAACGGAACATGGCAAGAGAATTCTCTTTAAATCACACTCGTAATATCGGGATCATGGCACACATCGATGCTGGTAAAACGACTACTACAGAACGTATCTTATACTACACTGGTCGTATCCATAAAATCGGAGAAACTCACGATGGTGCTTCTCAAATGGACTGGATGGCTCAAGAGCAAGAGCGTGGTATCACAATCACATCTGCTGCAACAACAGCTGCTTGGAATGGTCATCGCGTAAACATCATCGATACACCAGGTCACGTAGACTTCACAGTAGAAGTTGAACGTTCATTACGTGTATTAGATGGTGCAGTAGCAGTATTAGATGCACAATCAGGAGTTGAGCCTCAAACTGAAACAGTTTGGCGCCAAGCTACTACATACGGAGTACCACGTATCGTATTCGTTAACAAAATGGATAAAACAGGTGCGGATTTCTTATACTCTGTAAAAACTTTACATGATCGTTTAGGAGCTAACGCTCTTCCAATTCAATTACCAATCGGTGCTGAAGATGATTTCGAAGGTATCATTGACTTAGTTGAAATGAAACAATACATGTATACAAATGATTTAGGAACTGACATCCAAGTTGGAGAAATCGATGCAGCTCACTTAGAAGATGCTGAAATGTACCGTGATCAATTAATTGAATCGGTATCTAACTTAGATGAAGAGTTAATGATGAAATACTTAGAAGGTGAAGAAATTTCAATCGAAGAATTAAAAGCTGCGATTCGTCGTGCTACAATCAACGTTGAATTATTCCCAGTATTATGTGGATCAGCCTTCAAAAACAAAGGTGTTCAGTTAATGTTAGATGCTGTTATTGATTACTTACCAGCTCCAACTGATATTCCTGCAATCAAAGGGACGTTAGAAGATGGAACTGAAGTTGAGCGTCACGCTTCTGATGAAGAACCATTCGCAGCATTAGCGTTCAAAGTTATGACTGACCCATTCGTAGGTAAGTTAACATTCTTCCGTGTTTATTCAGGAACAATCCAATCAGGAACTTACGTATTAAACTCAACTAAAGGTAAACGTGAGCGTGTTGGACGTTTATTACAAATGCACGCTAACAGCCGTCAAGAAATCTCTGAAGTATACGCAGGAGATATCGCTGCAGCTGTAGGTTTAAAAGATACTACAACAGGAGATACTTTATGTGATCCAGATAACGAAGTTATCTTAGAATCAATGGTATTCCCTGAGCCAGTAATCTCTTTATCAGTTGAGCCTAAATCAAAAGCAGACCAAGATAAAATGGGTATCGCTTTACAAAAATTAGCTGAAGAAGATCCAACTTTCCGTACTCATACAGACGAAGAAACTGGTGAAACTATCATCTCAGGTATGGGTGAGTTACACTTAGATATCATCGTTGACCGTATGCGTCGTGAATTCAAAGTTGAAGCTAACATTGGTGCGCCTCAAGTAGCTTACCGTGAAACATTCACTCAAGCTGCTGATGTAGAAGGTAAATTCGTACGTCAGTCTGGTGGACGTGGACAATACGGACACGTGTGGATCAAATTCGAACCACAAGAAGCAGGTGCTGGATATGAATTCGTAGATGCTGTTGTTGGTGGGGTTGTACCTCGTGAATACATCGGGTCTGTTGATGCAGGATTAAAAGATGCATTACAAAATGGACAATTATCAGGATTCCCTGTAGTTGACGTTAAATGTACATTATTCGATGGTTCTTACCATGATGTCGACTCAAGTGAGATGGCATACAAAATTGCAGCGTCTATGGCATTAAAAAATGCTTATGACAAATGTAAACCAGTTCTTTTAGAACCAGTAATGAAAGTTGAAGTTGTTATCCCAGATGAGTACTTAGGAGACGTAATGGGAGATATCACTTCTCGTCGTGGACGTTTAGACGGAATGGAAGCTCGTGGTAATGCGCAAGTTATCCGTGCATATGTTCCATTATCTGAAATGTTCGGATATGCAACTGCATTACGTTCTAATACACAAGGACGCGGAAACTACTCAATGGAAATGGATCACTATGAGCAAGTTCCGAAATCAATCGCTGATGAAGTCATCAAAAAACATCGTGGATAATCGTTGTTAATTGATGTATTCATATATCCACTGCTAATAAAAATGTAATACTTGCATTCTTATTAGCAGTATTGTAAAATAAAAATGTTAAATACAAAAAATGTAACTTAGAGGAGGATATTAGCATGGCAAAAGCTAAATTCGAACGTACTAAACCGCATGTTAACATCGGTACAATCGGTCACGTTGACCACGGAAAAACTACATTAACAGCTGCTATCACAACTGTATTATCTAAATCAGGTAAAGCAGAAGCTCGCGCTTACGATCAAATCGATGGTGCACCAGAAGAGCGTGAACGTGGAATCACTATCTCAACTGCACACGTTGAGTATGAAACTGACAACCGTCACTATGCACACGTTGACTGCCCAGGACATGCTGACTACGTTAAAAACATGATCACTGGTGCTGCTCAAATGGACGGTGGAATCTTAGTAGTATCTGCTGCTGATGGACCAATGCCTCAAACTCGTGAGCACATCTTATTATCTCGCCAAGTTGGTGTACCTCGTTTAGTTGTTTTCTTAAACAAATGTGACATGGTAGACGACGAAGAGTTATTAGAATTAGTAGAAATGGAAGTTCGTGACTTATTATCTGAGTACGATTTCCCAGGTGATGAAGTTCCAGTAATCCACGGATCTGCATTATTAGCATTACAAGGACAACCTGAATGGGAAGCAAAAATCAACGAATTAATGGCTGCTGTAGATGAGTACATCCCAACTCCAGCTCGTCAAACTGATTTACCATTCTTAATGCCAGTAGAGGACGTATTCTCAATCACTGGACGTGGTACTGTAGCAACTGGACGCGTTGAGCGTGGGGTTGTTAAAGTTGGTGACTCTGTAGAAATCATCGGTTACCATGAAACAAAAACAACAACTGTAACAGGTGTTGAAATGTTCCGTAAATTATTAGATCAAGCTGAAGCTGGAGATAACATCGGAGCTTTATTACGTGGTATTTCTCGTGAAGAAATCCAACGTGGACAAGTTTTAGCTAAACCAGGATCAGTAAAACCTCATACAAAATTTACTTCAGAGGTTTACGTATTATCTAAAGAAGAAGGTGGACGTCATACTCCATTCTTCGGAAACTACCGTCCTCAATTCTACTTCCGTACAACTGACGTAACTGGAGTAATCCAATTACCAGAAGGTGTTGAAATGGTTATGCCAGGTGACAACGTTGCTATGACTGTAGAATTAATCGCGCCAATCGCTGTTGAAAAAGGAACTAAGTTCTCTATCCGTGAAGGTGGACGTACAGTAGGTGCTGGTTCAGTAGTAGACATCATCGAGTAATCGATAATCTAATAGTTGAACTTTTTAGTCCTAGAGGGTTACTCTCTAGGACTTTTTTGTTTTAAGAAATCCGAGTATTTAATGTGATAAGTACCATAAATATGAAAAAATTATTCTATCTTTCATGTTAAAAATAAAGATAGGAATTCTAATTTAAAAAGATAAGATTTTGGAATACTATTGATGTAATTAATATATCTAAATAAAAAACAGTATACTAATAAAAAATATTCTTAAAAATAAGTTTTATGACTATATGGGTTTAAATAAATTTTTAAATAAAACATATAGGCTAGATTAGTGGTAGATTCGTATTCATTTAGAGTAACAGATGATATCAAAATATTATTTGTTCTATAAAATGCTTCAGATCTAAAATAACGTTTTTTTATATTAATTAATAATATTTCATTAAAATACAATATTTACTTGTCATAAATGTTTGATTGTTTTTTTTAGATATGTTAAATTTATTTATGTAAAAAATAATCCGAAAACTGCGAAGAGATGAGTCACTGTCTAAATATACATGAATCAATAAAAAAATATAAAAAATGTTTGATTTCTGTATCTTTTTTATGTATAATAGATATGTTGACTTGAGCGTTGAAGCGAAAGGTTGCTGACACACCCGGCCGATTTGCCATGGCAGTGTGACAGGTAATTTTCGTGGAGCTAGTCTATTCCTAAAATAGGCGAAGGGAGGAAATAAAATGGCAAAACAAAAAATCAGAATCCGTTTAAAAGCTTATGATCACAGAATTTTAGATCAATCTGCAGAAAAAATCGTTGAAAGTGCTAAAAAAACAGGAGCTAAAGTGGCAGGGCCAATCCCTCTACCAACTGAAAAGCAAGTTTACACGATCTTACGTGCGGTACATAAATACAAAGATTCTCGTGAGCAATTCGAAATGCGCACTCACAAACGTCTGATTGACATTGTTGAACCAACTGCTCAAACTGTTGATTCATTAATGCGCTTAGACTTACCATCTGGTGTAGACATCGAAATTAAATTATAATATATACGAAATAGGAGGTGTAACTCATGGCCAAAGGAATCTTAGGTAGAAAAATTGGTATGACTCAAATTTTCACTGAAGAAGGAAAATTAATTCCTGTAACTGTTGTGCAAGCAACACCTAACGTTGTTTTACAAGTTAAAACAAATGAAACTGATGGATATGAAGCTATCCAAGTTGGATTTGAAGATAAACGCGAAAAATTAGCTAACAAACCAGAAATGGGGCATGTTGCTAAAGCTGAAACAGCGCCTAAGCGCTTCGTTCGTGAATTCCGTAATTTAAATGTAGCGGAATATCAAGTTGGTCAAGAGATCAAAGTTGACACTTTTGCAGAAGGAGAAGTTGTTGACGTAACTGGTAAGACTAAAGGTAAAGGGTTCCAAGGTGTTATTAAACGTCATGGACAATCTCGTGGACCAATGGCTCACGGTTCTCGTTACCATCGTCGCCCAGGTTCAATGGGATCGATTGCTGCTAACCGTGTTTTAAAAGGTAAAAAATTACCTGGACAAACTGGTGGAAACATCGTAACTGTTCAAAACCTTGAAGTAGTTAAAGTTGATACAGAACGTAACGTTTTATTAATCAAAGGAAATGTACCAGGAGCTAAAAAATCTTTAGTAATGGTTCGTTCTGCTGTTAAAGCAAAATAGTTTAGTACAGTAGGAAAGGAGGATTCATAATGCCACAAGTAGCATTATATAACCAACAAGGTGCTCAAGTTGGAGAAATCGCATTAAACGAAACAATCTTCGGTATTGAGCCTCATAAACAAGCAATGTTCGATGCTGTAATTATGCAACGTGCATCTATGCGTCAAGGAACGCACAAAACTAAAACTCGTACTGAGGTACGTGGTGGTGGACGTAAACCTTGGAAACAAAAAGGTACTGGACGTGCTCGTCAAGGATCTATTCGTGCACCTCAATGGCGTGGTGGAGGAATCGTATTCGGACCAGTTCCACGTAGCTATGCATACAAATTAAACAAAAAAGTTCGTCGCTTAGCTTTAAAATCTGCGTTATCAACTAAAGTAGTTGAAAATGATATCGTAGTATTAGATGCATTAGCGTTCGAAGCTCCAAAAACTAAAGAAATGATCTCAGTTTTAGGTGCTTTAAATATTACATCTAAAGCATTAGTTGTTACTGCTGAAGAAAATACAACAGTTGAATTATCAACTCGTAACATCCCAGGTGTTAAAGTATTATCAGTTGAGCAATTAAATGTATTAGATCTTTTAGATGCAACTAAGTTAGTTATTACTCAAGATGCAGTTAAAAAGATTGAGGAGGTGCTTGCATAATGAAAGATGCTAGAGATATCATTAAGCGCCCAATTATCACTGAAAAATCTTACGATTTAATGAACGAAGGTAAATTCACTTTCGAAGTTGATAAAAAAGCAAACAAAATTGAAGTTAAACAAGCTTGCCAAGCTTTATTCAATGTAAAAGTTGAGAAAGTAAACATCGTTAACGTTCGTCCTAAAAAACGTCGTGTTGGACGCTATGAAGGATTCAAACCTTCAATGAAAAAAGCTATCGTAACATTAGCTGAAGGACAAACAATCGAAAAGTTTGAAGTATAATCAATAAGTCGTAAAAGGAGGGAACAAGATGGCTATTAAAAAGTATAAACCTACCACAAATGGTCGTCGTAACATGTCAGTTTTATCATTTGACGAAATTACGACTAATAAACCAGAGAAATCATTATTAGCTCCTTTAAGCAAAAAAGCAGGGCGTAATAATCATGGTCAAATCACAGTACGTCATCACGGTGGTGGACACAAACGTAAATACCGTATCATCGACTTTAAACGTACAAAAGACGGTATTCCAGGACGTGTTGCTACAATCGAATACGATCCAAACCGTTCAGCAAACATCGCATTAATCAACTACGCTGATGGAGAAAAACGATATATTATCGCTCCTAAAGGATTAAAAGTTGGAATGCAAATCGAATCAGGTGCTAATGCAGATATTAAAGTTGGTAACGCATTACCAATCATGAACATCCCAGTTGGTACATTAATTCACAACATCGAATTAAAACCTGGTAAAGGTGGACAATTAGTACGTTCAGCAGGAACTTCTGCTCAAATCTTAGGGCGTGAAGAGCGTTACGTATTAGTTCGTTTAGCTTCAGGTGAAGTTCGTAAAGTATTAGGAACTTGCCGTGCAACAATCGGTGAAGTTGGTAATGCTGATCACGAATTAGTAAACATCGGTAAAGCAGGTCGTACACGTTGGTTAGGTACTCGTCCAACTGTTCGCGGTTCTGTAATGAACCCTAATGACCATCCACACGGTGGTGGGGAAGGACGTACTCCAATCGGACGTAAATCTCCAGTTACACCATGGGGTAAACCAGCACTTGGTTTAAAAACTCGTAACAAGAAAAAAGCATCAAGCAAATTAATTGTTCGCGGACGCAACAAATAATAAAGATATATGCTAAATGTTCGAAAGGAGGAAATTTAGAATGGGACGTAGTTTAAAAAAGGGACCTTTCTGTGACGATCATTTAATGAAAAAAGTTGTAGCTGCTAACGAAAGCGGAGACAAAAAAATCATTCAAACTTGGTCACGTCGTTCAACAATTTTCCCACAGTTTGTAGGACATACAATTGCTGTTTATGATGGACGCAAGCATGTTCCTGTATATGTTACTGAAGATATGGTAGGACACAAATTAGGTGAATTCGCACCAACTCGTACATACAAAGGACACATCAAAGAAGACAAAAAAACTAGACGTTAATATTGAGAGGAGGACATGGCTATGGAAGCTAAAGCTATGGCTAGAACAGTTCGCATTGCTCCTCGTAAAGCACGCTTAGTGATCGACTTAATTCGAGGAAAACAAGTTGGCGAAGCATACGCAATTTTAAAACACACTCCTAAAGCGGCATCTCCTGTTGTTGAGAAAGTTTTAAAATCAGCTATCGCAAATGCTGAACACAATTTAAACTTAGATATCAATTCATTATATGTTAAGGAAGCATATGTGAATGAAGGTACAACATTAAAACGATTCCGTCCACGTGCACAAGGTCGTGCATCACAAATCAATAAAAGAACATCTCATATCACAATCGTGGTAGCAGAGAAAAAATAATTAAAGGAGGGATACGAAGTGGGTCAAAAAGTTAGTCCAATTGGTTTACGTGTTGGTGTAATCCGTGATTGGGATGCTCGTTGGTACGCAAATGATAAAGATTTTGCTACTTTATTACACGAGGATTTAAAAATCCGTGATTTCATTAATAACAAATTCAAAAGAGCTTCGGTATCACGCGTTGAAATTGAACGTGCAAAAAACCGTGTTAATATTATCATTCATACGGCTAAACCAGGTATGGTAATCGGTCGTGGTGGATCTGAGAAGGATGCAGCTGTTGCTCAATTAGAAAAAATGACAGGTAAACGTGTTTTCATCCGTATCGTTGAAATCAAACGTCCTGAAGTTGATGCACAATTAGTTGCTAACTCAATCGCTGAACAATTAGAAAATCGTGCTTCTTTCCGTCGTGTACAAAAAGTTGCAATCCAACGTGCTATCAAATTCGGTGCTAAAGGGATTAAAACTCAAGTATCAGGACGCTTAGGTGGAGCAGATATGGCTCGTGCTGAAGGATATAGTGAAGGAAATGTACCTTTACATACATTACGTGCTGATATCGATTACGCTACAGCAGAAGCAGATACAACTTACGGTAAATTAGGTATTAAAGTATGGATCTACAAAGGTGAAGTATTACCTACTAAAAACCGTCAAGTAAAGGAGGGTAAATAATATGTTAGTACCTAAACGTACAAAATATCGTCGCCCTCACCGCTTGTCTTATGAAGGACGTGCAAAAGGTGGAACAACTGTAGTATTTGGTGAGTATGGTTTACAAGCAACAACTGGTGCTTGGGTAACTAACCGTCAAATCGAAGCAGCTCGTATCGCTATGACTCGTTATATGAAACGTAGCGGACGTGTATGGATTAAAATCTTCCCTCATCAAGCTAAAACTGCTAAACCTTTAGAAGTCCGCATGGGATCAGGTAAAGGGGCTCCAGACGGATGGGTTGCAGTAGTAAAACCTGGAAAAGTTATGTTTGAAATTGGTGGTGTATCTGAAGAGATCGCTCGTGAAGCATTACGTTTAGCTTCTCACAAATTACCAGTTCAAACTAAGTTTGTAAAACGTGTAGACGGTGGTGATAGTAATGAAAGCTAATGAAATCCGTAATTTAACCACTACAGAAATCGAAGCTAAAATTAACGAATTAAAAGATGAGTTATTCAACCTTCGTTTCCAATTAGCTACAGGGCAATTAGAAAACACAGGTCGTATTCGTGAAGTACGTAAAGGTATTGCACGTATGAAAACGATCATTAGCGAACGCGAAAACAATAAATAATGAGCTTGAGAGGAGGTTCACTTATGGAACGTACTAAAAAAACTTTTACTGGACGTGTAGTTTCAGATAAAACAGATAAAACAATTACTGTACTTATCGAATCTTACAAAGTACATCCTCTATACGGTAAACGAGTTAAATATTCAAAAAAATATGCAGCTCACGATGAGTTAAATGAAGCAAAAGTTGGAGATTTAGTTCGCATTGAAGAATGCCGTCCTATGTCAAAAACAAAAAAATTCCGTTTAGTTGAAATTGTTGAAAAAGCAGTTATTATTTAATTAATTTTATTGAAATACTGGAGTCTTGAAAGGAGGTCCAATCATGATTCAACAAGAAACACGTTTAAGAGTTGCTGATAACTCTGGTGCAAAAGAATTATTAGCAATTAAAATTTTAGGTGGTTCTCACAAAAAAACTGGTAACATCGGTGATGTTATTGTTGCTACAGTTAAGTCAGCAGCGCCAGGTGGAGTTGTTAAAAAAGGTGATGTTGTTAAAGCAGTAATCGTCCGTACGAAAACTGGAGCTCGTCGTGCTGATGGATCATACATTAAATTTGATGAAAACGCAGCAGTTATTATTAAAGACGATAAATCTCCACGTGGTACTCGTATCTTCGGACCAGTAGCTCGTGAATTACGCGATAAAGATTTTATGCGTATTGTTTCATTAGCTCCAGAAGTACTTTAATTAACACTTAATCCTTAAGATTAGGAGGTGCACGATATGCAAATTAAAACTGGAGATAAAGTAGTTATCATTTCAGGTAAAGATAAAGGTAAAGAAGGTGTTGTTCTTTCAGCACAACCTACTAAAAACAAGGTTGTTGTTGAAGGAGTAAACGTTGTTAAAAAACACGTACGCCCTTCTCAAATGAATCCAGATGGTGGAATCGTTGAATTTGAAGCACCGATCCACGCATCAAACGTTATGATTGTAGATCCAAAGAGTGGTAAACCAACACGCGTAGGATATAAATTCGTTGACGGTAAAAAAGTACGCTTCGCTAAAAAATCAGGTGAAGTATTATAATATAGTTTAACAACGAAGGGAGGTAAACCTGCATGAATCGTTTACGTCAAAAATACGAAAATGAAGTAAAAAACCAAATGGTTGAAAAATTCGGATATAAATCTGTAATGCAAATCCCAACTATTGATAAAATCGTTATCAACATGGGTATTGGAGATGCAGTTAGCAACTCTAAAGTTTTAGATGAGGCAGTAGCTGAATTAGCATTAATCACTGGACAAAAACCAGTTATCACACGTGCTAAGAAATCTATCGCTGGTTTCCGTCTTCGTGAGGGAATGCCAATCGGATGTAAAGTTACATTACGTGGAGAGCGCATGTATGATTTCTTAGATAAATTAGTATCAATTTCTTTACCACGTGTACGCGACTTCCGCGGAGTTTCTAAAAAATCATTCGATGGACGTGGAAACTACACTTTAGGTGTTAAAGAACAATTAATTTTCCCAGAAATCGACTTCGATAAAGTAAATAAAGTTCGAGGAATGGATATCGTTGTAGTTACAACTGCTAACACAGATGAAGAAGCTCGTGAGTTGTTAACTCAATTAGGGATGCCATTTCAAAAATAATTAATGAAAGGAGGCGTCACTCATGGCTAAAAAATCTATGATTATTAAACAACAGCGTAAACAAAAATTCGCAGTTCGTGAATATACACGTTGCGAGCGTTGTGGTCGTCCACACTCTGTCTTACGCAAATTCAAATTATGCCGTATTTGCTTCCGTGAATTAGCATATAAAGGACAAATCCCAGGTGTTAAAAAAGCAAGCTGGTAATAAACTTAATTCTCTTTAAACGGGAAGGAGGAAAAATAAATGGTAATGACAGATCCTATTGCAGATATGTTAACACGTATTCGTAACGCAAACCAAATGCGTCATGAAGTGGTTGAAATGCCAGCTTCTAAAATGAAACGTGAAGTATTAGAATTATTAAAACGTGAAGGTTTCATTCGCGATGTAGAATATATTGAAGATAACAAACAAGGTGTTTTACGTGTTGCTTTAAAATACGGTAAAAACAACGAACGTGTTATCACAGGTTTAAAACGTATCTCTAAACCAGGTTTACGTGTATACGTTAAAAATACAGAAGTTCCTAAAGTATTAAATGGATTAGGTATCGCTATCTTATCTACTTCTAAAGGAATCATGGCTGATAAAGAAGCTCGTCAACAACAAGTTGGTGGAGAAGTATTAGCTTACGTTTGGTAATAAAAAAGGACAGGAGGTGTCACATAAATGTCTCGTATTGGTAATAAACCAGTAGCATTACCTTCTGGTGTTGAAGTGATTGTTGCTGAAAATAACTTAGTTACTGTGAAGGGACCTAAAGGGGAACTTTCTCGTACATTTAATTCAAATATGCAAATTACAGTTGAAGGAAACGAATTAACTGTAGTTCGTCCTAACGATAACAAGGAAAACAAAATGTTACACGGAACAACACGTGCATTATTAAATAACATGGTTGTTGGTGTATCTGAAGGATTCACTCGTGAGTTAGAAATTATCGGGGTTGGATACCGTGCACAAAAACAAGGAGAAAAACTTGTATTAAACGCTGGATATTCTCACCCAGTTGAGATGGATGCACCAGCTGGTGTAACTATCGAAGTACCTAACAATACTACTGTAGTAGTAAAAGGGATCGACAAACAAGTAGTTGGAGAATTCGCTGCTAACATTCGCGCTGTACGTGCTCCTGAACCATACAAAGGAAAAGGAATCCGTTACAAAGGTGAACATGTTCGTCGTAAAGAAGGTAAAAAAGCTAAAAAATAATTCGAAAGGGGTGGCCTGAATGATTAAGAAAGTATCACGTAATGAGTTACGTAAACAAAGACATTATCGTGTACGTGCTAAAGTTACAGGAACTGCAGAGCGCCCACGCTTAAATGTATTCCGCTCTAGCAAACACATTTATGCGCAAATCATTGACGATGTAACTGGTACTACATTAGTTAGTGCATCAACTTTAGATAAAGACTTAAACATCGCTTCTACAGGTAACGTTGAAGCAGCTAAAGCAGTAGGAGCAGCAGTTGCTAAACGTGCTTTAGAAAAAAATATCACAGCAGTTGTTTTCGACCGTGGAGGATATATCTATCATGGACGCGTTGCAGCATTAGCTGAAGCAGCTCGTGAAAATGGATTACAATTCTAATTAAAGAAGGAGGGACAAAGATGCGTCAAATCATTGACCCTAGTAACTTAACACTTGAAGAACGTGTTGTTACTATTAATCGTGTAACGAAGGTAGTAAAAGGTGGACGTCGTTTCCGTTTTGCTGCATTAGTTGTTGTCGGTGACAAAAATGGTCACGTTGGTTTCGGTACTGGTAAAGCTCAAGAGGTACCTGAAGCAATCAAAAAAGCAGTTGAAAGTGCTAAAAAGAACTTAATCTATGTACCTACAGTTGGAACTACAATTCCTCACCAAATCATCGGAGAATTCGGTTCAGGTAACGTATTATTAAAACCTGCTTCTGCCGGGACAGGAGTTATCGCAGGTGGACCAGTACGTGCCGTATTAGAGTTAGCTGGAGTACAAGATATCTTATCAAAATCTTTAGGATCAAACACACCAATTAACATGGTTCGTGCAACAATCAATGGTTTAGAAAATTTAAAAACAGTTGAACGCGTAGCTGAATTACGTGGGAAAACTGTTGAAGAAATCTTAGGATAAGGAGGGAACTCCAATGGCTAAAGAATTACACATTACTTTAACACGTAGTGTAATCGGTCAAAATGAATCTCAACGTGCAACAGTTCAAGCTTTAGGTTTAAAAAAATTAAATCAAACAGTTGTTAAAGCTGACAATGTAGCTGTTCGCGGTATGATTAATAAAGTATCTCATTTAGTGACTGTAGAAGAGAAATAATCAAAGGAGGTGACTTTCGGTGAAATTACATGAGTTAACATATACTGAAGGGTCTCGTAAAGATAGAAAACGTATCGGACGTGGACACGGTTCAGGTCAAGGTAAAACTGCAGGTAAAGGACACAAAGGACAAAACGCACGTTCAGGTGGTGGAGTTCGTTTAGGATTCGAAGGTGGTCAAACTCCTTTATTCCGTCGTTTACCAAAACGTGGATTTACTAACATCAACCGTAAAGAATACGCTATCGTTAATTTAGATCAATTAAATAAATTCGAAGACGGAACAGTTGTTACTGCAGAACTTTTATTAGAAACTGGAGTAATTAAAAAATTACACTCTGGGCTTAAAGTTTTAGGACAAGGACAACTAGAAAAGAAATTAACTGTTAAAGCAGCTAAATTCTCAAAAACAGCAGAAGAACAAATTGCAGCTCAAGGTGGATCAATCGAGGTGGTATAATGGCTACTTTCAGTAAAGTATGGAAGAACGCTGATTTACGTAAGAAGATCCTATTTACGCTGATGATCTTTGTTGTCTATCGTATTGGATCTTACATTCCTGTGCCAACCATCAACACATCTGTTTTAGAAGCATATGCACAAACTCCGATGCTAGGATTCTTTGATACATTAAGTGGAGGGGCATTGAAACGATTTTCATTGTTTGCGATGTCTATCTCTCCTTATATTACTGCATCAATTGTTATCCAATTACTTCAGATGGATGTCGTACCAATTTTGTCTGAATGGGCAAAAGAAGGTGAAACTGGTAAACGTAAGTTAAACCAATTAACTCGTTATGTCACTTTAGTTCTTGCATTTGTTCAAGCTATTGCAATGTCAATCGGATTTGACATCTCAATGAATGGTGTTTTATTAGAAAGTCATTCAATAGTTACTTATTTATACATTGCATTAACTATGACAGCAGGTACAGCTGTTATGATTTTCCTTGCTGATCAAATTACTAGCAAGGGAATTGGTAATGGTACATCAATGATTATCGTAGCAGGTATTTTATCTCGTGTTCCATATATGCTAAACGATTTATACACGAAATACTTGGTAAATATAACAGTATCTAATGTGTTAGCATTTGTTTCAGTGTTAGCATTATTAGCTCTGACAATTATTGCTGTTATATTCTTACAGAGCGCAACTAGAAAGTTACCAATTCAATATGCAAATAGACATAATTCTGCTCAGTTATCGGGACGTAAAGATTCATTTATTCCATTAAAGCTGAATTCAGCCGGAGTAATTCCTGTAATCTTTGCTGCTTCACTTGTAAGCTTACCGTTAACAGTAGTAAATTTTCTACCTGAATCAAGTGTAACTAATGTAATTAAAGCTATCTTTGATTACTCACAACCAATTGGGTTTATTTTATATGTTGTATTAATCGTTGCTTTCACTTACTTCTATGCTTTTGTACAAGTAAGTCCAGAAAAAGTAGCAGAAAACCTTAAAAAACAAGGATCATACATTCCGGGCGTAAGACCAGGTGTAGATACTGAAGAGTATTTATCAAAAGTTTTATCTCGTATCACTTTTATTGGAGCTATTTATTTAGTAGTCATTGCGGGCTTACCAATTTTATTTGGCGCAATCACTGATTTACCAAGTAGTGTTGAAATTGGTGGTACAAGCTTATTAATTGTTGTAGGTGTAGCGATGGAAACTGCTAAGCAAATCCAAACAAAAACAATGGATCAAAAATATAGAGGATTCATCAAATAATTGAGGTGATATGATGAAAATCGTATTTATGGGGCCTCCGGGTGCTGGAAAAGGTACTCAGGCTGAAAAAATTATTGAAAAATATCAAATTCCACATATCTCAACTGGGGACATGTTTAGGAAAGCGATAAAAGACCAAACTGAATTAGGTATGGAAGCTAAGCGTTACATGGATCAAGGTGCATTAGTACCTGACCATGTTACAATTGGTATTGTAAAGGATCGCTTGTCTGAATCAGATTGCAAGTCGGGATTCCTGTTAGATGGTTTTCCACGAACAGTAGATCAGGCAAAAGCCTTAGATGAAATACTGACTTCTCTTGATTCAAAGATTGATTATGTAATTAATATTGATGTTGATTTAGACATTCTTAAAGAGCGCTTAACAGGACGTCGTATTTGTCGTTCATGTGGGGCAACTTATCACATGGTCTTCAATCCACCTGCTGTAGCTGGTGTTTGTGACAAGTGTGGTGGAGAATTATATCAACGTAAAGATGATAATGAAGAAACGGTTGGTAATCGCTTAGATGTTTACGTTAGTCAAACTAAGCCTTTATTAGATTATTACTCTTTAGCCGGAAATCTTGTTAATATTAATGGTCAGCAATCAATTGATCTTGTATTTGCAGAAATCCAAGATGTACTTGGAGGCAATAAATAATGATTATTTGTAAGACTCCGCGCGAAGTTGAAATTATGCGAGAAGCTGGGCGTATTGTTGCTTTAGCTCATCAAGAGGTACAAAAGCACATTAAACCTGGTGTTACAACGAAACAATTAGATCAAATTGTAGAAGATGTAATTCGTAGTCAAGGCGCAATACCTTCTTTTAAAGGTTATCATGGATTCCCTGCAAGTATATGTGCATCAGTAAACGATGAACTTGTTCATGGTATTCCAGGAAATCGTGTTTTAAAAGATGGAGATATTATCTCTATTGATATAGGTGCGAAATATAATGGATATCACGGAGATTCAGCTTGGACTTATCCAGTTGGTAAAATTTCTGATGAAGCTCAAAGATTACTTGATGTTACGAAGCAATCATTATTTGTCGGTTTAGAACAAGCTAAAGCGGGAAATCGTTTATCAGATATCTCACATGCTATTCAAGTATATGTAGAATCTCATAACTTCTCGATTGTCCGTGAGTACGCTGGGCATGGTGTCGGTCAAGATCTACATGAAGATCCTTCAATTCCACACTATGGACCTCCTGGACGAGGACCAAGATTGAAAACAGGAATGACTTTAGCAATTGAGCCTATGGTTAATTATGGTGAAAGATACGTTCGTACTTTAGCTGATAATTGGACTGTAGTTACTCGTGATAAAGGTCTCTGTGCTCATTTCGAACATACTGTTGTCATTACTGACGATGGATACGAAATATTAACTAAGTTATAAAGATAAGGAGGCATAATCAATGGCTAAGCAAGACGTTATTGAAGTAGAAGCTACCGTTATCGATAATTTGCCAAACGCTATGTTTAAAGTAGAATTAGAAAATGGTCATCAATTAATTGCTCACGTTTCTGGTAAAATCCGTATGAACTTCATTCGTATTTTACCAGGTGATAAAGTAACAGTAGAATTATCTCCTTATGATTTAACACGTGGGCGCATTACATATCGTCACAAATAGACTCCGATATACTGAAAAATGAGGAGGTTTTTATTCATGAAAGTAAGACCATCTGTAAAACCTATCTGCGATAAATGTAAAGTTATTCGCCGTAAAGGAAAAGTAATGGTAATTTGTGAAAATCCAAAACATAAACAAAAACAAGGATAAGCTTTAGGAGGTGCAATGTATGGCACGTATTGCTGGTGTAGATATTCCTCGCGATAAACGCGTTGTAATTTCATTAACATATATCTATGGTATTGGTAAACCAACAGCTCAACAAATCTTAGCAGCTGCTGGTGTATCAGAAGATACACGTGTACGTGATTTAACTGAAGATGAGTTAAACCGTATCCGTGCAGAAGTAGATAAATTAAAAGTAGAAGGAGACTTACGTCGTGAAGTTTCATTAAACATCAAACGTTTAATGGAGATCGCTTCATTCCGTGGAATCCGTCATCGTAGAAGTTTACCAGTACGCGGACAAAACACTAAAAACAATGCCCGTACTCGTAAAGGTCCACGTAAAACAGTTGCTAATAAGAAAAAATAGTTAGGAGGGTCATCATATGGCACGTAAACAAGTTAGTCGTAAACGTCGTGTTAAAAAGAATATTGCTACAGGTGTAGCACATATCCACTCGACTTTCAATAATACAATTGTTACGATTACTGATCCTCATGGTAATGCAATCTCATGGTCAAGTGCAGGTGCATTAGGATTCAAAGGATCTCGTAAATCAACTCCATTCGCTGCTCAAATGGCATCAGAAGCTGCTGCTAAAGCTGCAATGGATCACGGAATGAAAAGTGTAGACGTATCAGTTAAAGGTCCTGGTCCTGGTCGTGAAGCAGCTATTCGTGCTTTACAAGCTGCAGGATTAGATGTAACAGCTATCAAAGACGTTACTCCAGTTCCTCATAACGGATGCCGTCCACCAAAACACCCACGTGGTTAATCAGGAAGTTATTTGAAAGTAGTACCCTACTATTAAGCGATCCTGAGGAGGGAAATCGATGTTAGAAATCGAAAAACCAAGAATTGAAGTTGAAGAATACATCAAAGATGAATTCTATGGGAAATTTGTTATTGAGCCTCTAAAACGTGGATATGGTACTACGTTAGGGAATTCCTTACGTCGAGTATTACTATCATCTCTTCCTGGAGCTGCAGTAACATCTATCTCAATAGAGGGAGTTCAACACGAATTCACATCTATCGATGGTGTAGTTGAAGATGTAACACAAATTATTTTAAATTTAAAAAACTTAATTTTATCTATTGATTCAGAGGAAGTTAAGGAATTACGTATTGATGTAGCTAGAGAAGGTGCAGTTACAGCTGCAGATATCGAATGTGACGAACAAGTAGAAATTATCAACCCTGACTTACACATTGCTACTTTATCAGCTACAGGTCGTTTACGAATGACAATGAAAGCTCGTCGTGGTAATGGATATGTAGGAGCAGATGATAATAAAAAATTACTTGAGAGTGCAGGAGAGATCGCGATCGACTCTATCTACACACCAGTAACTCGCGTATCATATGATGTTGAAAAAACTCGTGTGGGTCAAGATGCATCATATGATAAGTTAACATTAGAAGTTTGGACAAACGGAAGTGTTAATCCACAAGAAGCTATCTCTTTAGCATCAAAAATCTTAGTTGAACACTTCAGTATTCTAGTTAACTTAAATGAAGCAGGACAACTTGCATCATTTATTGTTGAACGTGAAGATGAAGAGAAAAACAAAGTATTAGAAATGCCAATCGAAGAGTTAGATTTATCTGTTCGTTCTTACAACTGTTTACGTCGTGCTGGAATCAATACAGTTGAAGAATTAGCTCGTCATTCTGAAGAAGATATGATGAAAGTTCGTAACTTAGGTAAAAAATCATTAAAAGAAGTTAAGGATAAACTTGACGAATTAGGATTAAGCTTAGGTTGCACTAAATAATTTATATATATATTTATAATTCCATTTTCACATGGAAGGAGGAATTTTAAGTGGCTTACAGAAAATTAGGACGTCTTAGTCATCAACGTAAAGCAATGTTACGTGATTTATCAACAGATTTAATCATCAACGAACGCATTGTAACAACTGAAGCTCGTGCAAAAGAATTACGTTCAGTAGTTGAGAAATTAATTACTTTAGGTAAACGTGGAGACTTACACGCTCGTCGTCAAGCAGCTGCATACGTACGTGCAGAAGTTGCTAACGATGAAACTGGAGCAACAGCTGTTCAAAAATTATTCTCTGACATCGCACCTCGTTACGCTGAGCGTAATGGTGGATATACTCGTATCTTAAAAGTTGGTCCTCGTCGTGGGGATGCAGCTGATATGGTTGTTATCGAGTTAGTATAATTTTTCAAACCATAGAAGAGTTTATCTTCTATGGTTTTTTTTTATTTTTTAGATAAAAATACGAATGATCATTTCTAGCTAATACATTACAGTAATACTTGGATAGATAATTGTAATTTTGTGCATTTAACTATGATTCTTTTAATATGAAAAGCCTATTGATGAATAATAATTAAAAAATACAATGATATAATGAAAAGTCTAACATATACTAATGATGTTTATAATGTTTTATTTTTGAGTTGGAAATCTATAAATATAATAAATCGTAGCAAATTCAAATCTTATGGAAAATATTATGTTATGATTACTTAATTTTACCTATGTTTATTTATATTTTTTTTAGTTATGATATAATATTTATGTTCAAAAGGAGGCCAGCACTTTGATTAATACAGTGATTAACTCAGTAGATAGCTTTAAGTTTTTTGATCTGCTATTAGTAGGTTTAGATATTTATTTTGTTTGGTTAATTATTTATTATATTTTAAAACTGATTAAGTCAAATGTTCGTGCCGTTCAAATTTTAAAAGGTGTTATCTTGATTTATATCATTGATTTAGTAAGCCAAATTTTTGATTTGTACACTTTGAATTCTCTGATTGGAAATATTATTGATTGGGGATTACTGGCCATTATTATTATTTTTCAACCAGAAATTCGTAGTGGGCTTGAGCAAATTGGACGTAATAGTACTTTAAATCGTGAACAAAATAAATTCGTAGAACATGATGTGATTAGTATTTTAGCTAATTCAGTTGAATTCCTTGCTAAACGACGTATTGGAGCTTTAATTGTTATTGAGAGAGGGGTTAAACTAGATGAATTTATTACACCATCGACAATTATTGATGGGGAAATTTCACAGGAGTTATTAACAACTATATTTGTTCCAACAACTCCATTACATGATGGAGCCATTATGATTCGTGAAGAAAAACTTTATTGTGCGGGTGCCTACCTTCCATCAACTAGACGGGAAGATATTAATAAATCTTTTGGAACAAGACATCGTGCGGCTATTGGAATTAGTGAGATTTCTGATAGTGTGACATTGGTAGTTTCTGAAGAGACTGGACGTTATTCAATTGCCTATAAAGGTGAATTGAAAGTTTACGATCGTATTGATGCTTTTAAGAATGATTTAAAGCAGTACCTTGGTTAAATGGATAACGGATGATGAAGGTGGTGTCGTATGAAAAAAAGTAAAAGATTTGAGACTAATGAACGAAACGAAACGAAAGATTCAGGCGAAGTAGCAAAACAAATTGCTGTTGAAACGATTAAAGATACAGAAAAATTTTTTCAAAAGATTTCAAGTTTTTTGAAAAATATTTGGAAGTTCTTAACGACTCCGAGTATGCTCTTAGGAGTTTTTAAATTTCAGAAATTAGATCACGTATACGAAAGTTTTCTTCGAAATGAACGATTAATGAAAATTCTAGCATTAATTGTGGCAATCGGATTTGCATTAAATGTTCGATATTCTTTTACCATGAAAGAGAGATATTCTGTAGACATTAATAGTTATCCACTAGTATCTTATTATGATAAGGAACGTACCGTCGTTGAGGGACTTCCTGACACGGTAGATATCACTTTAGTAGGTGATAAAAGCCAAGTGGATATTGCTAAAACAAAAGCTAATTTTGAAATATTTGCTGACTTAAGAGATTTACCGCCAGGGACACATAAGGTCAATTTAGAGTATAGTAAACTAGGTAGTAAGTTAGATGTTAAGATTGATCCTAGTACAATTGTTGTTACGATTATGCCTTTAACAGAAATTGATAAGCAGGTTCAGGCTGACTTTGTTAATTTAGATCAAATTGATGACATGTATGTGTTGAGTGAACCACAATTAGCACTAGACACTGTTAAAATTAAAGGTCCTCAAACAACGGTTGATCAGGTTGCAAGTGTGAAAGCAATTATTGATGTTTCTGATTTATCAAAACTCTCTGATTATGAGGCTCCTGTGTTTGCCTACGATAAACTAGGAAATAAATTAGATGTGGAAATTAAACCAGATAAATTAACTGCTAGTGTACAAGTCACAACTCCAAGTAAAGTTGTTCCAATTGAAGCGGTGGTGACAGGAAATGCTCCTGATGGATATAGTGTAGAAAGTGTTGTACTAACACCATCTGAGGTTAAATTATATGGAGAAACAAATGCCCTAGAAGATTACGAAAAATTACAAATTCAAGTTGATTTATATCAACTAGACGATAATAATGAACTTATTGTAAAATTAGAAAAGCCAGAGAATGTTCATAAGATGGATACAGACACAGTTAAAGTAAAAGTGATATTTGAACAAACACAAACAAAAGTCTTAGAAAATGTTGCTGTTGATTTTAAAAATTTAGATGATAGTTATCGAGTTAAAGTAAAAGATTTAGTTGACTCAATGATGAATGTAACATTAAAAGGATCGATGACAATATTGGATTCTATTTCTAATGATGATGTTAAAGTATCGATTGATTTATTTGGATATAAGGCAGGAGAATACGAAGTTCCTGTTGCAGTGGAAGCTATTACAGGTGTGATTATTCAGCCAAGTCAATCAAAAGTAAAGGTAATTATTACAAAATAAAAGTGAGGTTAGTATATATGGGAAAATACTTTGGAACAGATGGAATTAGAGGAGTTGCTAATACTGAACTAACTCCAGAGTTTACTTTAAAATTAGGACGTATTTTAGGGCATCATTTAAAGTCTAAAAATACACGACCTAAAGTTTTAATTGGGCGCGATACTCGTATTTCAGGAGAACTATTAGAAAGTGCCTTAATTGCTGGTTTAATCTCGTCAGGAGCTGATGTATTAACTCTTGGGGTGATTACAACACCAGGTGTCGCTTATTTAACAAAAAATTTAGATGTAGATGCAGGAATCATGATTTCGGCTTCTCATAATCCAGTTCAGGATAATGGAATTAAAATCTTTAGTCATAGTGGTTATAAATTAAGTGATCGAGAAGAAGAAGAAATTGAAGCTTTAATTGATACGGAAGATGAATTACCTCGCCCAATCGCAGGAGAAATTGGACGTGTTGAAGATTTCCAAATGGGATCACAAAAGTATGTAAATTTTATTAAGGGAACTGTCGGTCATAAGTTAACAGGATTAAAGATTGTTTTAGATTGTGCAAATGGTGCAAGTTCAGCTTTAGCTCCTCAATTGTTTGCTGATTTAGATGCAGATATTATTACTGTCTCATCAAATCCTGATGGAATTAATATTAATCATGACTGTGGATCAACACATCCAGAAGCATTAGCAAAAGAAGTTGTTAAACATGAAGCTGACTTAGGATTTGCTTTTGATGGTGATTGCGATCGCTTAATTGCTGTTGATCATACTGGAACAGTGATTGATGGGGATTATATTATGTTCATTGTCGGACGTTATTTAAATGAAAAAGGATTATTAAAACAAGGAACTGTTGTTTCAACAGTTATGAGTAACTTAGGGTTTTATAATGCGATTGAAGCGAATGGCTTACAAAGTGTTCAAACTAAAGTTGGTGATCGTTACGTATTAGAAGAGATGTTAAAAAATGATTACAACTTTGGTGGAGAACAATCAGGGCACTTAATTTTCTTAGACTATGGAACAACTGGAGATGGAATGTTAAGCGCCGTTCAGTTAGCTAAAATCATTGTTGAAAAGGAACAATCATTAGCTGACTTAGCAAAGGAAATGCCTAAGTATCCACAGTTATTAAAAAATCTTCGTGTGGAAGATAAGCAGGCGATGATGACTAATGAACGTATTTTAGAAGTCATTAAAGAAGTTGAAGGTGAAATGAACGGAGAAGGACGTGTGTTAGTTCGTCCTTCAGGAACTGAGCCATTAGTTCGTGTAATGGTAGAGGCTAAAACAGAAGAGTTATGTGAACAATACGTAAATCGTATTTTAAACGTTGTTGAACAGGAATTAAAATAATAAAAAGAGGTGAATTTCACCTCTTTTTTCATAGGAAAATAAATAAAGACTTTTTCCTCCAATATATGATAAAAATATCATTTCAATATAATTAGCATATGATATAATGTATTTGTTGCTTTCTAGATGGGGAAGGAGGATAGCAAGGGTAGAGAGAGTTTTCTATTCAATGATAAGCGCCAGAGCTGTTAAGTTAGTAACAGCTGACGAGGTGAAGGTTAATCGATCTTTCGGCGGATGCCTTCCGGCTGTATACCTCAGTCGTAGTCTCCAAACAAAACTAAGAGGTAACTCTTATGACAAAATTGGAGAAAAAGGTAAATAAGAAAGCAGCTCTATTAAATGGATGATAATAAAAAAGGAGTTGTGACACTTATGTGTGGAATTGTTGGATATATTGGTCAGCAAGATGTTAAAGATATTTTATTAAACGGATTAGAAAAGTTAGAATATCGTGGATATGATTCAGCAGGAATTGCTGTCGTTAATGAAGCAGGAGTTCATATTTTTAAAGATAAAGGGCGTATTGCTCACTTACGTACAGTGGTTGATGAAACAGTTTCATCAACAGTAGGAATTGGACATACACGTTGGGCGACTCATGGTGCACCTAATCAACGTAACTCACATCCTCATCAATCAAGTACGGGACGTTTTACGATTGTTCACAATGGAGTAATCGAAAACGAATTAGAATTACGCCAAGAGTTTTTACCAAATTATAATTTTATTTCAGATACAGATACAGAAGTCATTGCTGCATTAATTGAGCACTTTGTATTAGAAAAAGAAGATGTTGAATTAGCGATTCGTCACGTGATGAGTTTACTACATGGATCTTATGCGTTAGGTGTCATTGATGTTAATAATCCAGACGTATTATATGCGGCTAAAAATAAATCACCGATGTTAATTGGATTAGGTGAGGGATTTAATATGATTGGTTCAGATGCAATGGCTATGTTACAATGTACGAACCAATTTGTTGAAATTGAAGATGAAGAGTTTATTAAGTTAACACGTGAAGGCGTAACGATTCACAATTTATTAGGTGTAACGATTAAGCGCGATCCATTCACGGCAGAATTAGATGCTTCTGATATTGAAAAAGGAACATATCCTCACTATATGTTAAAAGAAATTGAGGAACAACCTTATGTTATTCGTCGTATCGTTGAGCAATATTTTGAAGATGGACAAATTAAAATCAATCCAGAAATCGTTAATGCGGTTAAAGACGCTGATCGTTTATACATTATTGCAGCGGGAACAAGTATGCATGCTGGATTTGTTGGAAAACAATTATTTGAGCAATTAGCAGGAATTCCAACAGAAGTTCATATTTCATCAGAATTTGTTTACAATACACCAGTCATTAGCAAAAAACCATTATTCATCTTTATTTCTCAATCAGGAGAGACAGCAGATAGCCGTGCGGTTTTAGTAAAAATTAAGCAATTAGGTTATCCATCATTAACGATTACAAATGTTCCAGGATCAACGTTGTCTCGTGAAGCAGATCACACGTTATTATTATACGCAGGACCTGAAATTGCCGTTGCTTCAACAAAAGCATATACAGCACAAGTGGCAGTTCAAGCTGTTTTAGCGGCAAAAGTAGCGGGTAACACAGACTTAGATTTATCTCGTGAATTAGCGATTGTGGCTAATGTCATGGAAAGTATTACAGATGATAAAGAGCAATATGAAAGAATTGCAAAAGATTATTTAACTGAACGTAATTGCTTTTATATTGGTCGTCATGTGGACTATTATGTGGCATTAGAAGCTGCTTTAAAATTAAAAGAGATTTCTTATATTCAAACAGAAGGATTTGCAGCTGGTGAATTAAAGCACGGAACGATCGCTTTAATTGAAAAAGGAACACCAGTTATTGCAATTGTTTCTCAAGAATCAGTTAATTTAAATACACGTTCAAATGTAAAAGAAGTAAAAGCTCGCGGAGCGAATGCTGTGATTATTTCATTACGTTCGTTAAGTTCTGAGACGGATCAAATTGTGATTGATGATGTTCATCCGTTATTAACACCATTAGTGACGGTTGTTCCAACACAATTAATTTCATATTATGCAGCTTTACAACGTGGATTCGATATTGATAAACCACGTAACTTAGCTAAATCAGTAACAGTAGAATAAAATAAAAACACTCTCAATATTGAGAGTGTTTTTATTTTACCCCATATAGTTGCCAATACACCCTATATATGGTAATATATGGTTGTTAATTTGTTTAATAATGAGTGGTGATTTCATGAATGAGGTAATTGGAAAAACAATGTCTATTTTATATCGATATCGTCAGATGATTATTAATCATAAATTAAGGCCTTATGGACTTGGGAGTGGGCAGCATATCTTTTTAATTAACATTGCTAGAAATGAAGGAATCAATCAAAAGGATTTAACTCATTTAGTAAAAATTGATAAGGCGACAACAGCAAAGGCTTTAAAGAAACTAGAAGACAGTGGTTATATTTATCGTCAATGCGATGAAGGGGATCGCCGATACAATCAACTTTTTTTAACAACAAAAGGGCATGAAATGATGCCGATTATTGTATCTACTTTAGGAGAGATTACAGATAGCTTGATTGAAGGATTAACAGAAGAAGAGCAGAATTATTTCTCAAAGTGTTTAGATACAATGCTAGATAACGCGCTTCATGTCGTTGATCAGTTAAGAAATGAGAAATAGATAATGAATTTGATGAGTATTTGATAACAGAGTCGTTGCAAATACTTGTATAGAAGGGGGATTATAGTTAATGAATCGGCAAAAGCTTTTAGGAGAAGAAAAAATTTCAAAGTTATTAATTCAATTTTCAGTGCCAGCTATTATTGGGATGGTTGTTAATACGTTATATAATATCGTCGATCGAATGTATATTGGTAATATTCCAGATATAGGAGGATTGGCATTAACAGGTGTAGGAATTACAATGCCCATTATGACGATTATTATGGCGTTTGGAATGTTAATCGGTGTTGGAACCAGTGCTCGTATTTCATTAAAGCTTGGAGAGCATAAGAGAGAGGAAGCAGAACACCATCTTGGAAATGCCTTTGTCTTAATTTTAATAACAAGTGTTATTATTACAGTTATGGGCTTAACTTTTATGAATCCAATTTTAAGATTATTTGGTGCTAGCCCTGAAACGGAAATTTATGCGGCACAATATATGCAAATTATTTTCTTAGGAACGATTTTTAATATGTTAAGCTTCGGATTAAATCACTCTATTCGTAGTGATGGAAATCCTAAAATCGCGATGTTCTCAATGCTAATTGGAGCGGGAACCAATATTATTTTAGATCCTATTTTTATTTTTTTATTAGGACTAGGTGTACGTGGGGGGGCGATTGCTACAGTTATTTCTCAAATGGCCTCAATGACTTGGATTTTATATTATTTTACAAAAGGTAAAGGGTCGATTAAAATTACACGTCAAACGATGAAACTTAAAAAATCAATTGTGATTAGTATTTTTTCAATTGGAATGAGTCCGTTTGCGATGCAGCTTGCTCAAAGTATCGTACAGGTTTTAGCTAATAATTCATTAAAAATTTACGGAGGAGATTTAGCAATTGGTGCGATGACGATTATTAGTAGTATTTCAATGATTTTTATGATGCCCATATTTGGTTTGAACCAAGGGTCGCAGCCTGTTATCGGCTATAACTACGGTGCTAAACAATATCATCGTGTTAAAGAAGCGATGAAAATTCTAGTTATCGTAGCGACAATGATTGTTTCAGTTGGATGGGTTTTAATCCAATTTGCACCGCAATTATTGATTGGTGTATTCGGTGCCAATCAGTCACTTCTAGAAATAGCTAAAACGGGGTTACGTATCTTTTTATTTATGTTACCGGCATTAGGTTTTCAATCGATTAGCTCAAATTATTTTCAATCAATCGGTAAAGCGAAAATCTCCATGTTTTTAAGTTTATTACGACAAGTTATTTTATTAATTCCGTGTTTAATTATTTTACCGCGTATCGGTGGTTTAGGATTAATGGGAGTCTGGTTAGCAGGTCCTGTAGCGGATGGATTAGCTTCGATTATTACTGGGATTGTTTTCTTTCATTCTGTTCGTCAATTAAATAAGGCAGAAGAAAATGAAACACAAACTTTTCATACAGAGAAGTCACTAAAAGCTTAAAGTAAGGAGGAGTTGAAATGAAAACAGTTATTTTAAAAGTTAATGGAATGAGTTGTCATCATTGTGTCAGTTCTATTCATGATGCAGTTACATCGATTGTTGGTGTCAAAGAAGTAAAGGTTGATTTAAAAGCAAAGTTAGTAGAGGTAGAATATGATGAAGCTTTTACTAACGAATTGTTAATGATTGAGTGTATTGAAGATCAAGGCTTTGATGTTAAATTATAAAAAAGTGTGCAATTGCGCACTTTTGTTTTTTTCAAAAAAAGTTATAATTTAATTGAGATAAGGTTATTCGGGATGACTTATCTTATAAAACAGGGGAATAAAAAAACATCTTTCTTTTTAAAGATGTTTTTTTATTTTGTAAATGAACTAATGTCCTGTTTAATTGAATCAATATCAACTCCTAAACGAGTTAAATAGCTATCTAGCTGTTGAATAAGTCGATCAGAACCAAGAAGGGTGTAAATTTCATAGGTACGTTTGAAGTGTAAGAATGCTTCCTTTTCATCACCAAGATGATAAAGTGCAGTTCCCTTTGTTGCCGTGAGATCCCCTAAATAAATATAGACAAATTTACAATGTGCCAGATTAATTCCTTTAGATGCTATTTCAATGCTTTTATTGTATTGTTTTTCTTGAAGATAAAATTGTGCCAGATAAAAATGGGCACGTAAAATATGATAGGTTTCGATACTTTCATAATTGGCAAGACGATTATCAATTGTTGAATGTAGGAGTTCAAAGGCCTCTTTTTTTCGATCTAACTGAAACAGACAGATGGCTTTATCAGTGTTAATTCCCACTTCTTCGATAGTAAAAATATGTGTGCATTCAATCCCGTTTTCATCAGTGATTAAAAAGGTTTTTAATGATTCTTCAATCAACTCTAACGCTTTTTTAGGATTATTGTATTTTTTAAGTTGAATGACTCCTTTTTGATAGATGTGAAATTGCTTGCCTATTCCAAATTGAAAGTCTGTTAAACATTCACATTCTTTAACTAATTCTTCGAGCTTCGTATAATCTCCAGTCGTTGTGCATTTTTTCATTTCATGAATATAGTGAGTGGTTTGTTCATAGTTATGATAATAACACTGTTCAATGAGTAATTTAATATCGACATGAAGTTTATTACATAGTTGATAAAGAAGAATTAAACTCGGATTTCGTTTTCCATTTAAGATTTTATTTAAATGATCGCGTGGGGTAATGCCCGCTGCTAATTCACTTTGAGTCATCCCTTTTTCAGTTGCTATTTCTTTTAACTTTTGCGTTAATAACTGAAAGTTAATATAATAACCATTTAAGTTTGGAAATCTGTGATCTGTCATGTTGTCCTCATTTCTTTATATGATAAGATTTCTATCTATTATTATAAAATATATGTTAATAGGAAGTCATTAGATAAGCATAAATAATTTATTATAAAATTTTACAATTGTCGAAAAATGTATGATTTCGACAGAATTCGTGATATAATATCTTACTGTAACATGAATAAAATCCTCATGCTGTTGGCAGAATCCAGCTTTATCAAAAATAGGAGGTCTAGTTTTACGAACGCAGACTTATTTTGTGATGCGTTTGTTTAATCATGATCTTATCTGCTCCTGTTTTTTCTTAGGAGTTTTTTTATTGTTATAAACTAGAAGATAAGGGTGATTATTATGACAAATGAATTAATTGCAGTATTGTTCATCATTGTTAACTTTTTCTTAGTTGTCCTAAGCTACAAGCTATTTGGTCGAAAAGGATTATATGCATATATTACAATGAGTGTTATTGCGGCTAATATTCAAGTAGCTAAAACAACAACTATTTTCGGAATTGCAACAACTCTAGGAAACACGATGTTTAGTGGAATTTTCTTAGCGACTGATTTATTAAGTGAAAAATATGGGAAAAAAGCTGCGATGACAGCTGTATTTATCGGGTTTTTCACGCAATTATCGTTTTTAATTGTAACTCAGTTTTCATTATTCTTTACGCCACATGAGTCAGATTGGGCACAACCTCATATGGATGGATTATTTAGTTTAGCTTTACCAGTTTTCACAATCGCGGGATTAAGTTCATTCATTGTTTCTCAAAATATAGATGTGTTTATTTTCCATCTTATTAAGGAAAGATTCCCAGAAGATAAATGGTTATGGTTACGAAATAACGGTAGTACGTTAATTAGTCAATTTGTAGATACATTTATTTTTACGGCAATTGTTGTGATGTTTGGTTTATGGAGTATGGACGTTGCTGTTGAAATTTTCTTCATTACATATTTCTTTAAAGTGATTTTAAGTATCTCGGATACACCATTTGTTTATTTATTAAAGAAAGTTGATCCGTTAGATTTATAAGATATAGACCAGCCTTTTTGGCTGGTTTTTTAATTCATAATGATTTTTTCTAGAAGTAGATTAAAAGAAGAGAAGTGTTAAAACTATTAAATTAGTCTTATTAAGAAGTCTATCAGTACGCTTATACATTTGGCTATACAGACGGAAAATTAAAATTGATCTTTGGGTATTTAAGTCAAACTCTGTAAAGTTAGATATAAAGTAGGGTGTACAGACGAATGAACTCAATGAGCTTAATTTTGATAAAAATAAGTTATTTTTTAAGACTTATTGGTGTAAAAGTTAAGAAAATAGTAGTAAAAGACTTAAATGAATTAAATAGTTTTTGGTTGATAGGAATCATCCCTGTAAGAAGTCAAATAGAAAAAGCAAGAACTATTCGTTCTTGCTTTTTTAGTCACCAACTCCAAAGTCAGTGTTATTCCATAAAACTTCTAAATGATTAACATCATCTAACCATTTATATTCTTCATAGAACCATTCTTTAAGTTTTGGATCGGGTTTAATTATCGTTGTATTTTCACAATAAACATTTACGGTTGCATGATCAAATTGATTTAAAACAATATCAATATCACGTTTAATCATTTCTTTTGTTTGGCCCTTTATTCCAACCATGATACAAGGAGAATCAAAATATTTTTTTAACTCCTCAACACTTTGAAAAGGAGCTCCTTTTTTTAAAAACTTTTCACGAAAATCGTAATCAAATGACTCGACTCCAGTTTTAAACATTATATCGATTTCTAGACGATTACGCATTTTATCTAGATGGTTTCGATAAATCCAATGGGCCTCAGCGAACAGTTTCTTAAATTCATGTTCATCGATTGTTGACTTAATCATCGTTAATGTTTCTTTAGGCAAATCAAAAATATTTCCTGAGTTGATGACTTCAAACGTATCATAAATCCCTTTAACATTTGATAACACTTCTTTATTTAATTGGTTCATTTCTTCAACGTTGGTTGAGTTGTCACCAATGTAGTCACAAAAGGCGCATTTTCCATAGGCACACGGGCGACTTTTAAGAAGAACGATTTCACGTGGAAATTTTTCTTTTATAATATTATATCTATCCATTATTATCACCTGTTTTAGTATATCAAATATCATTAACATATGACTCGTAATGTGTCTTAATTTAATAGCTATTTTTTGGGAATGATAAATAGTTTTTATGGTAAAATGAAACTAATTCATGGTGGTTAGGTGGGATGTTGTGTTGACAACTTTAGAATATATGAAAAAAGCATTTGGTTATATTGCTTTAATGTTTATTATTATTTTTTGGGGTTTTATTTTTTCAAATCATTTTATTTATTCTGTTAAAGGACAGTATTTTGAGAATTATTTATCCATTTATACAAATGCGCACGATCTGTTATTTCAAAAAACGTTGCCTATGTGGTCGTTTAATTTCTTTTTAGGTGGAAACTTTCTAGGAGCTCAAAATGTATATTCGGTCTTTAATCCATTTTTTTTATTGACGCTACCTTTTTCAACTAGTCTATTACCTAAGTTATACTTCCCGCTACTTCTACTAAAAACATTACTAGCAACCTGGTCCTTGTCATTATATATGCGGCAAACGAAGTGGTTTAAGGGGCATACCATTTTAGTGGCAAGTATCTTATATCTTTATAATGGGTGGTATTTAAGTAATTTAAGTGAATTTGTTACGATCGAGTTACTTTTCTTTGTTCCGCTTGTACTTTATGGAATTGAGAAACTTCTGTCTTCTGGTCGTAAGAGGTACTTTGTAGCGACTTATACGATCATGCTGCTTTCACATTTCACCTTTACAGCGTTATCCTTACCTTTTTTCATTGTCTATATCTTTATTCGTTTGAAAATAGAAAGAGAAAAAAGTCGAGAAATTTTTGTTGATGATGTGAAGAAGTTTTTCATCTCAACAATTTTAATTGCTGGAATCAACATGATCTTTATCTTACCTTTATGTCTTGCACTAAATGCTATGTCTATAGAATTAAGGGAGGGCATCACTTTAGGATCATTATTAGGACTTTTTGTTCAAGGATTATTTCCGCCTTTTCATGAGTCCTTTAAAGGATCAATCATGTTTGCTAAGAATATAAGTTTTGTCCCACTTTATCAATCGGCTTTAGTTGTATTAATAATTCCTCAATTTATCAAGTTAGTAAGTAAAGAGGCAAGAAGAATAACTGTTTTTTCATATATACTTATCTTAATGGTTGTGTTTTTGACTCAGTCACTTGAATTAGTGAATGTGACGTCGCTGGCTCCTTTAAATACGAATGTGATTTCAATCTTTTTAATTTTGTTTAACACGTTAATAGTGGCTTATGTTTTTAATGATTTAAGATTAGTTAATATCAATCTATTAAGACAAACGACTAGTTTCTTTAAAGAGTTGCTGCTGATCGTATTAGGAGGTGTTTTTCTCTTTCAACTGTACTTAAAACACCCCAAATTATCTTCTTTAACAGGAAATGACATCATAGATGAGTTAATTGTTTTATCTCCTTATTTAATGTTAGGGTTAATGATTATTTTCATGATGAAATTATACCGCGTTATTCTTAGTAAAATAGTAGAAGGGGATCAGACATTTAGTTGGAAGACTATTGTTTCTTTTTTGATGATTGAATGCATTGTCGTGTCTCATGTTTACTTTGCGACCAATCAAGAGCAGTCTGTCTTTGTTAAAAATTATATGGTAGATGAGCAGTCCATCACGAATAAGACATACTCGGTCGTAAATTACTTACAAGCTATAGACCCAGAGTTTTACCGCATCATTAATAGTTATGAAATTCAGTATAATGAGCCGCTTTATCAAGGGTATAACGGGTTTTCGATTGCTAATCCATATCTTGTCTCATCTTCACATGATGTTTCGTGGATGTTAGATGAACGCGTTAAAAAAAGTCTGTCTATTTCAGCAATGGATTATATGCTAACAACCGCGTTATCGGCGAAGTATTACTTTACCGCGGATTATGAAGTCCCGCTTCCTGGCTATCAATACTATGACCGTATTTCAGGAATTACCATTTATGAAAATGAGTACTTTATTCCTGTTGGAACGAGCAGTCTTTATTATGTATTAGAATCTGAATTCAACAAACTAAATCGTCAACAGCAACACTATGTATTTTTGAAATGCATTATTTTAGAAGATGAACGTTTAGCACAAACTTATGGTTTACAGTCGTTTGACCTTACACTATTACCAGAAAATCTAGGTGAGATTCAATACTTTGAGGCGGCTCAAATGCGTCAAATGCTCGGGGCAAAAGAAGTCAGGTATGAACCAAATAAAATTAAACATGATTATGTGACGTCATCTAAGACATTACTGACTTATTCTATTCCTTATAATGAAGGATGGAGAGCTTTTGCAAACGGGAAAGAAGTTCCTATTTATGAAGTAAATGATGGGTTCATTGGAATTGGTCTATCTGAGGGTGGAGAATATGAGATTGAGCTTATTTACTGCTCACCGGGATTTGGCCTTGGCTTTTCTGTTTCAGCTATTACATGTTTAATTATCCTTTCAAACTTTTATCACAGTTATGATCGTCGTAAAAAAATTGCCTCAATGTAGTTTGAGGCAATTTTTATTTGATAATGTGTATACTAAAGATAGATTTAACATAAGGAGAAGTGCTATGAAATTTAATTTTAAATGGATGATGAGTCTTTTTCTTGCTATCATTTTAATTTATCAAACGAATGTATCTTGTAAAGCGGAAAATATAGCTACACCTACCGATTTGCTAGTTCAGTTAAATGAAGCCTCTACCATTACGGTGAAAAAGAGTTGGTTTTCATTTAATAAACATTATAAAGTGTATGTTGAAGGTGAAAAAGTTGGTGAGATGGAGGGACTTTATTTTAACATTTTTGGAGAACGATTAGTGTTAAAAGACTTAAAGGGAAATGTTTATGGATCAGAACAGCAGGTGAAACGTTTTAATGTACGATTAAATCGAATAGCACAAGTTTATAATGGAGCAGATGATCCGGTTGGATTTATTGGAGAGCAAGTGATTCGTGATTTTTTTAGATGGGGAAAAACCTTTCACTTTTATGACACGAGCTTTAATGAAATTGCGATTTCAAAGCAACGTTGGTTTAGAATTTTTTCAGAATATATGATTGAAGACATGAACGGTGAAATGTTGTATAAAGTAAAGAAAAAATGGTCATTATTTACGACCACTTATGAAATCACCATTTATAATTCAACGATTTTACCTGTTGAACAGGCGTTATTTTTAACAGTGATTTTAAATTCTATAGATGAAGTAGATGAAAACAGCGAGTAAAAGGAAGAAGTGTATCATTCTTCCTTTTTATTGCGTATAATAGGTTTGAACCCAGTAATTTCTGTTAAAAAAGTCCTTATTATGAGGAATTATTTTCTATTATTTATTAATAAATGTAAATATTAGTTTTTTTTTGATAGACCCTTAAATTTTGTGGACGATTGTCATATAATAGTAAAGACTATAGTTTAGGAGATGGTGAACAATGTTCATTAAGATAGATGACATAAATATTTATTATGAAGTAGAGGGACAGGGGCACCCAATTCTGTTATTACATGGGTGGGGACAAAGTGTTGCTGCGTTTAAGCCAGTATTCGATTATTTAAAGCAAAATTTTCAAGTTTATAGTTTAGATTTTCCGGGATTTGGACAAAGTGAAGAACCAAAAAGTATTTGGTCGGTTTATGATTATGCCGATATGGTAGAAAAATTTGTTAAACAATTAGAGATTAAAAGCCCAACTATTTTTGGTCATTCTTTTGGTGGACGTGTTGGGATTATTTATGCAGGTCGTCAAAATGATTTAAATAAGTTAGTCTTAATCGATAGTGCAGGAGTTAAACCGAAACGTGGATTAGATTACTATATGCGAGTTTATACTTATAAGCTAGGTAAAAAAGTATTAAGCTTACCAGGACTACGTGCGTATAAAGAAAAAATGATGGAGAATGCAGGATCGTCTGACTATAAAAATGCCTCACCGATGATGCGTCAAATTATGAGTAAAGTCGTTAATGAAGATTTACAGCATTTAATGCCATCCATCAAAGCAGAAACGTTACTTGTATGGGGTGAATTAGATGATGCCACTCCATTAAGTGATGCGAAGATTATGGAACAAAAAATTTCTGGATCTGGATTAGTGGTCTTCAAAGGAGCGGGACATTATTCTTATTTAGATTGTTTAGGACAATTCTTCCGTGTTATTGATGTGTTCTTAGAAAAAGAAAGAGGTGAATAATCGATGAGTATGATTTTAGGTGCTTTATTAGGAATTTTAAGTTTGGCTTTGCTTTGGACACTGTGGGGACGTATGAGCCATGCCCTTCAAATGCTACAGCAATGTCATTATATGAATGATCGCTTTACGACTTGGATTGCTGGGCATCGTTTAGTTGCGTTACCTGTACCACTGTCAGTCTTAGTGATTGCCTACTGGGCGTTATTAGTGATTAGTTTCTTATTTCCACTTCCATCGTCAGTTTTAAGTGTTGGAACGATCGTTATCGGTATATTAGGGTTAGGAATGATTAAAATTAGTAGTGGAGTTTCAAAGGAATCGAAAAAACCACTAAAAATGACGGCTCGTGTGTGGCGTATTGTTGCAACAGGAACCATTATCATGTTATTAATTGCTGGATTAAGTTCATTATTTTTAAATGCAAGTGGTAGTATTCTACTTTCACAAATCACGGGATGGTTATTAACCTTTAACCTATTTGCTTATTTATTAATGTTACTTGCCAATCAGTTAAATAAACCGATGGAAAATAGTATTCGATTAGGGTTTATTAATGATGCGCGTCGTATCATCAAAGGATCGCCATCATTAGATGTAATTGGTGTAACTGGAAGCTATGGAAAAACGAGTACAAAACACGCGTTAAATGCTATTTTATCAGAACAGTTTAATACGTTAATGACACCTGAAAGTTATAATACGCCAATGGGAATTACGATCACGATTCGTAATTATTTAAAACCCATCCACAGTAAATTTATTACTGAAATGGGTGCCTATAAAGTTGGAGAAATCAAGGAGTTATGCGAGATTGCTTATCCAAAATACGGGGTATTAACATCAGTTGGGCCACAACATTTAGAAACATATAAAACAATTGATAACGTTAAACGAACAAAATTTGAGTTAATTGAATATTTACCGCAAGATGGAATTGGTTTTATTAACATCGATGATGAAAATATTCGTGATTACTATGAAACAAAGTTTACTGGAAAATGTACCGTTTATACGTATGGAATTGAACGTGAAGCAGACTATCGAGCAAGTGATATTGTGGTGAGCGAAAAAGGTACAACGTTTAATGTGACATTCCGAGATGGAAGTGTTCATCAATTCCAAACGAAGTTATTAGGATTTCATAATATTTATAATACGGTTGCAAGTATTGCTTTAGGAAACGAACTAGGAATTCCAGTAGAAAAAATGCAAGTGGCTGTTCGTAAGATGAAGCCAGTCACGCATCGATTAGAATTACGTCGAAATGGAAACTTTACGATTATTGATGATGCTTTCAACTCAAATCCAGTGGGATCAAAAATGGCATTAGAAGTTTTAGGACAAATGAATGGAAAACGTATCGTTTTAACACCTGGAATGGTTGATTTAGGGACAGCTCAATTTGAATTAAATAAAGCATTTGGAACTTACATGAAAGATACATGTGACTATGTCATCTTAGTCGGTAAAAAACAAACAGAGCCAATTCAAGAGGGATTAAAAGAAGTCGGATTTGATGAAGACAAAATCACCGTTGCTGAAAACTTAACTGAAGCGTTTAAAGTGATGTATGAAGTGGTAGAACCGGGAGCGTTTGTTTTAATTGAAAATGACTTACCTGAATTATTTGCTGAATAGTTGTTGTAGATGATGAATTAAACTTTATAGAAAGTAGGGAAGTGGGATGGATGATCAAGTTTTAGACTTTATTAAAAAGGTTCAATCAATTTCACAGATTGGCTTATCATTTTCAACCGATCCATATGCGGTTGATAATTACAAAGAATTAAAAGAGATAAGTATTGAGATGTTACATGATTATACATCGTTACCTTTGAATGAATGTGACTTGTATAAAGATTTTACTTATCCAACCCCTCAACCTGCTGTACGTTCACTAGTTATTAACGAAGATCAAGTGTTGCTAGTTAAAGAGAAAGATAGCGGACTTTGGTCTTTACCAGGTGGTTGGTGTGATATTGATTGCTCACCTAAAGAAACTGCAATCAAAGAAACATTTGAAGAATCAGGATATATCATCGATTGTACGAAGTTATTAGCGGTTTTTGATAGAAGAAATTATATTAAAAAGTCATTATACGATGTGTATTGTCTATATTTCCTAGGGAATGTCGTAGCGGGAGAGCCAAAATGTAATCATGAAACTGAAGACATTGGTTGGTTTAACATCTCATCTTTACCGCCGCTTTCTCGTAAAAATTCAATTGAAGAGATTCAAAAGGCCTATGAAGTTTATCAAAAAAATTTAGAGACATATTTTGAATAATTGATACAAAAAATGTTTCTTAAGAGAGCTATTTCCTGATAAAATAAACATATGTTTTTACGTTCAGATAAGGTATACTTGAAGAAGGATACTAAACTTAAATTAAAGGGGGCTTCCTCATGAAGTTAAAAGTTGGTGTATTTTTTGGTGGTGAGTCTGTAGAACACGAAATTTCAATTATTTCTGCTAATCAGGCGATGCATGCCATCGATCAAACAAAATATGATGTTGTGCCAGTTTATTTGTCTAAAAAACGTGAATGGTACACAGGTGAGGCATTATTCGATGTCAAAGAATATAAAAATTTAGATGCGTTATTAAAAAAATGTCAACGTATTATTATCGTACCTAACAACGGTAAAATTCAAATCGAACGTTATCCAGCTAAAAAGTTTGGAAGCAATGTGGTTAATACAATCGATGTTGCTATTCCGGTTATTCATGGAACAAATGGTGAAGACGGGGCATTACAAGGATTCTTCGAATTAAATGGAATTCCTTATTCAGGATGTGACGTCGCTGCTGCAGCAGTAGGGCAAGATAAAGTGTTTATGAAAAACATTTTACGTGATTCAGGATTACCAATTACAAAATATGTTTGGTATTACTCATCAGATTGGTATGCAAATCAAGAATCTTGTTTAGATACAATTGAAGAAAAATTAACGTACCCAGTTATGATCAAGCCTGCTAGCTTAGGATCAAGTGTTGGGATTTCTAAAGCAACTGATCGTGCATCATTAGAAGAAGGAATTACAGAAGCGATTAGTTACGACAATAAATTTATTGTTGAAGAAATGGTCACTCAATTAGTGGAAGTTAACTGCTCGGTTATTGGAGATTTCTCAAGTGCAAAAGCATCAGTTTTAGAAGAAGTGATGGGATCAGATGAATTCTTAAGTTTTAAAGATAAGTATGAAGGTGGAGGAGGTTCTAAAGGAGCCAAATCTTCTGGAACTAAATCACAAGGGATGGCAAGTACAAACCGTATTATCCCAGCCCGTTTAACAGAAGAAGGAACAAAATATGTCCAAGATCTTGCTTTACAAACATTCCGTGTATTAGGTAGTGCAGGAGTTGCTCGTATTGACTTCTTAATCAATGCAGAAGATAATAACGTGTATGTGAATGAAATTAATACCATTCCAGGATCATTATCATTTTATTTATGGGAAAAAACAGATCGAAACTTTACTGAGTTAATGACAAGTCTTGTTGAATTAGCATTAAAACGTCAACGTGAACGTGAAAGCTTAACATTCTCATTTGAGTCTAACGTTCTTGCATTACAAGGTGGAGGAACAAAAGGTGCTAAAGGCACAAAAGCCTAAGCGTTAATAAAAAGGAACTGACTAACAAGAGTCAGTTCCTTTTTCATTCGTTAAATGAAGTAAAGATTGTAATTTAGATTAAAGTCTAGCTTTACAATGAATCGTAAAATTAAAAAATATAATTTATTTTTAAGTTTTAAGAGATAATTAATGAATTAAGAGCAAAATAAAAAGTAGAGATTTAATCTCTACTTTTTATCCTTTATGCTCAATAGAAACATCAACCGGACGAGTGACAACTTGATCAACTAATCCGTAAGCTACTGCTTCTTCAGCTGACATGAAGTTATCGCGTTCAGTATCTTGTTCAATTTTTTCAAGTGGTTGACCTGTTTGAGCAGATAAAATGTGATTTAATTTATCACGAGTTTTTAAAATATGTTTTGCAGCAATGGCAATCTCAGTGGCTTGTCCTTGTGCTCCACCTAATGGTTGATGGATCATCACTTCGCTATTAGGCAAGGCAAATCGTTTACCTTTAGCACCAGCTGAAAGTAAGAATGCACCCATTGAAGCCGCCATTCCAACACAGATAGTTGATACATCACATTTGATATAATTCATTGTATCAAAGATAGCAAATCCTGCTGTTACTGATCCACCAGGGCTATTAATATAAAGGTTAATATCTTTATCTGGATCCTCAGCAGCTAAGAATAGAAGCTGAGCTACAACGATGTTAGCTGTATAATCATTAATTTCACCACTTAACATAATAATACGATCTTTTAATAATCGAGAATAAATATCGTATGCACGCTCACCGTGAGCTGTTTGTTCAATGACTGTTGGTACTAAATAACTACTCATAGGACACCCCTCTTTGTATAAAAATTCTATAGCACATTTTACCACAATTGGACAAAAAAATATAGCATTGCGTGGGCCATACTCTATTTTAATGTTGTGAGTGGTAATATATTCATTTTTCAATAAAAAAAGTTTAACATTTTTGTTAACAATTTGTTATTATAAACGCTTACACTAGTTTATAACTTGATTATCATGGTACAAATTGTTAGAATAAAAATGTAGTAATTTTTCACAATATAATATGTGTCTAATAAACACGTAGATGTGAAAAGTAACCAATTTTATAATATCTTAGGAGGAATCTACACATGGCTGTTAAAGTAGCGATTAATGGATTCGGGCGTATCGGACGCTTAGCTTTACGTTTAATGATCGAAAACAATAACTTCGAAGTAGTTGCAATCAACGACTTAACTGATGCTAAAACATTAGCTCACTTATTCAAATACGATTCAGCTCAAGGACGTTTCAACGGAGACATCGAAGTTAAAGAAGGTGCTTTCGTAGTAAACGGAAAAGAAATCAAAGTTACTGCTGAACGTAACCCAGAATTATTACCTTGGGGAGAATTAGGAGTAGACGTAGTATTAGAATGTACTGGATTCTTCACTTCACAAGAAAAAGCTGGATTACACTTAAAAGCAGGAGCTAAAAAAGTTGTTATCTCTGCACCAGCTACAGGAGATATCAAAACTGTAGTTTACAATGTAAACCAAGATATCTTAGACGGATCTGAAACAGTTATCTCAGGAGCTTCTTGTACAACTAACTGTTTAGCTCCAATGGCTAAAGTATTAAACGATAAATTCGGTGTACAAAAAGGATTCATGACTACAATCCACGCTTACACTAATGATCAAAATACATTAGATGCACCACACGCTAAAGGTGACTTACGTCGTGCTCGTGCTGCTGCTGCATCAATCGTTCCTAACTCAACAGGAGCTGCTAAAGCTATCGGTTTAGTAATCCCTGAGTTAAACGGAAAATTAGATGGTGGAGCTCAACGTGTTCCAGTTATCACTGGTTCATTAACTGAGTTAGTATGTACTTTAAATACTAAAGTATCTGCTGCTGAAATCAACGAAGCAATGAAAGCTGCTGCTAACGAATCATTCGGATACACTGAAGAAGAATTAGTATCTGCAGACATCATCGGAATTTCTTACGGATCATTATTCGATGCAACTCAAACAAAGGTTATGGAAGTTAACGGAGAGCAATTAGTTAAAGTTGCTGCTTGGTATGACAACGAAATGTCTTACACTAACCAATTAATCCGTACTTTAGGATACTTCGCTTCTTTAATTAAATAATTTTAGTTAAGCGATATATTAGAAGCTATCCCCACTCGGGATAGCTTTTTTTTATTTTTTAAGTGACAATTGATCGATGAAAGCTTAGAATAAAAATAATAAATTAGGTCATGTTAAACAAAGAGGTGAGTGGTATGAATGTTGCTATTTTAGCGATTGGAGATGAAGTTCTTAGTGGGAAGACAATTAATACAAATAGTGCATTTATCGCAAAACAAATCGAGCAATTAGGTGGAAAGGTCACACATCAACAAGTTGTTCCTGATAATGAAGATGAAATCGTACGTGGATTACAGACGGCATATGAATATGCTGAGATGGTCATTACCATTGGTGGATTAGGTCCAACAGTCGATGATTTATCAAGAGATGGAGTGGCTAGATATTTTAAAACAGAGCTAGTTTTTGATGAAGGTATTTACGAAGGGATTTGTGATTACTTCAAACGTAGTAAAAAAAACATTCCGTTTAATAATCAACGTCAGGCGTTTCGATTTAAAGAAGGTTTAGTCTTACCAAATCATAATGGAACAGCACCGGGATTATTTTTAAGCCAAGATAACCAATCCGTTTTCTTACTACCTGGACCTCCTGCGGAACTTGAATTAATGTTTTTAGAGAGTGTCAAACCCTATTTGGTTGAAAAAATAGGAGAGCGTAAAATTAGTAAAAGTTATCGCCTATGTGGGATTGGTGAGTCTTATGCTGAGGAAATGATTTTACATTTGTATGATCGTTATCCACACTTAAACATAGCCCCGTATTGTGCTCCAGATAAAGTTGATTACATTGTCTCAACGATGGATGGTTATGAATCAGAGTTAGAAAACTTTGATCAAGAATTTAAAGAACTAATGAAAGATTACTACATAGGTAATCAAGAGACAGATTTGGCAGAAGTGATCGTCACTCTTCTTCAAGAAAAGCGGCTAAAAATAGCAACGGCTGAAAGTAGTACCGGAGGTTTGCTTTCATCTGCTCTTGTGAACGTTTCTGGAGCCTCTAGCGTGTTTTTAGAAGGAGTTGTAACATATAGTTATGAATCGAAGCTAAATCGCTTAAACATTGATAAAAAGCGTTTAATGGAGTTTGGTGCAGTTTCAGAAGAAATTGCTTCTGATATGGCAGTTAATCTAGCTAAACTAACAGGTGCTGATATCACGATCGGAATCACTGAAATTGCAGGTCCCAATGGTGGAAGTGAAACGAAACCAGTTGGATTAGTTTACATCGCGATCTATGTGTGTGGGCAAATTCATTTAAAATCATACATTTTTAATGGAAATCGTGAAAAAATAAGACAGCGTACTGTAGCTGAAGGATTATATTGGCTTCATTACTATATAAAAGCGCTTTAACAAAAGGTAATGTTTGAATTATATGTTAAAAAGCGTTAAAATAATATTGTGAAAAATAATTTAAGGAGGACTCATCACATGAACAAAAAAACTGTTAAAGATGTTGAGTTAAATGGAAAGAAAGTCCTTGTACGTGTTGATTTTAACGTACCAATGAAAGACGGAAAAATTACAAATGACAATCGTATCGTAGCGGCATTACCTACAATCAAATACATCTTAGAAAATGGTGGACGTGCTATCTTATTCTCTCACTTAGGAAAAGTGAAAACTGAAGAAGATAAAGCATCTAAATCATTACGTCCAGCTGCAGAGCGTTTAGCTGAATTATTAGGAAAAGATGTTAAATTTATCCCTGAAACTCGTGGAGCTGAATTAGAAGCTGCTATCGCTGAGTTAAAAGACGGAGAAGTTTTAATGTTTGAAAACACTCGTTTCGAAGATTTAGATGGTAAAAAAGAATCTAAAAACGATCCTGAGTTAGGAAAATATTGGGCTTCTTTAGGAGATATCTTCGTAAACGACGCATTCGGTACTGCACACCGTGCTCATGCATCAAACGTTGGAATATCTGCTAACTTAGAAGCTGTAGCTGGATTCTTATTAGAAAAAGAAATCGAATTCATCGGTGGAGCTGTTGATGCACCTCAACGTCCAATGGTTGCTATCTTAGGTGGAGCAAAAGTATCTGATAAAATCGGAGTTATCGAAAACTTATTAGATAAAGCTGACAAAGTATTAGTTGGTGGAGGAATGATGTTTACATTCCTTAAAGCTCAAGGGAAAAACATTGGTAAATCTTTATGTGAAGAAGATAAATTAGATTTAGCAAAAGCTTTATTAGAAAAAGGTGGAGACAAATTAGTTTTACCAATCGATACAGTTGCTGCTAAAGAATTCTCTAATGACACTGAATTCCGTGTTGTTTCAGTTGATGAATTAGCTGATGACGAAATGGGATTAGATGTTGGACCTGCTACTGTTGAGTTATTCTCTAACGTATTAAAAGATGCTAAAACAGTTGTATGGAATGGACCAATGGGTGTATTTGAAATGTCTAACTTCGCTAAAGGAACAATCGGTGTATGTGAAGCAATCGCTAACTTAGAAGGTGCTATTACAATCATCGGTGGTGGAGATTCAGCAGCTGCTGCAATGCAATTAGGATACGCTGATAAATTCTCTCACATCTCAACAGGTGGAGGAGCTTCTTTAGAATATTTAGAAGGTAAAGAATTACCAGGTGTTGCTTCATTAAGCGAAAAATGCTGTGGATGCGGATGCAAATAATTTTTTAAATTAAACTAAAAGGAATTCACCTTTTTGTGGATTCCTTTTTTAAACCAAAGTACGTGATCAAACGTTACATAAAATATGAATTAGAGGTGAGTTTCATGAGAAAACCAATCATCGCAGGAAACTGGAAAATGAACAAAAATTATGATGAAGCTGTAGAATTCATCAAAGCTGTAGCAGACAAAGTGCCAAGCTCAGATAAAGTAGAAACTGCTATTTGTGCGCCAGCATTATACTTACGTTCATTAGTTGAACATCAAGGAGAAAACTTACGTATTGGTGCTCAAAATATGCACTTCGAGGCTAACGGTGCATTCACTGGAGAAATCGCTCCAGGTATGTTAAAAGACTTAGGAGTAACTTATGTTATCTTAGGACACAGTGAGCGTCGTGAAATGTTCAACGAAACTGATGAAACAGTTAACAAAAAAACTCATGCAGCATTTGCTAATGGATTAGTTCCAATCGTTTGCTGTGGAGAAACTTTACAAGAACGTGAAAATGGAACAACTAATCAAATCGTTGATTCTCAAATCACACGTGCTTTAAAAGGATTATCATTAGAGCAAGTTAAAGAAACAGTTATCGCATACGAACCAATCTGGGCAATCGGAACTGGTTTAACTGCTACTAACGAACAAGCTAACGAAACAATCGGATACATCCGTTCAGTTGTCGCTCGCGAACATGGTCAAGAAGCTGCTGATGCAATCCGTATCCAATACGGTGGATCAGTTAAACCTAGCACAGTTGCTGGTTTAATGGCTCAACCAGAAATCGATGGAGCTTTAGTTGGTGGAGCTTCTTTAGATGTTGAATCATTCTTAGGATTATTAGAATTCTAATATTAACTCAATAATTAAAAAGTCATCTTCTTTTGAAGATGGCTTTTTTTATATTTTTTAATAATAACTTTGATGACGATTCAAGTAGTTCATATCTCATACTTCTTCTTAGTTGTATAATCGCCAAATTTCTACATAATTAGTTCATAGTCGTAAATACTAACAAAGGTAAACTATGAATTTTTGAGGTGATTGGGATGAAGTTGAAGCAACTCTTTTTATTTGGATTATCTTTTATATTTTTTATTGCAACCGTTGCTTTTGGAACCCAAACAGTAAACGCAGAAGTAGCTAAATCAAAATCGATTTATAAATATATTCAAGCCATACGTGAGATGCCTTATCTTCCAGCTAATTATCAATATGTTGATTGGAAAGATAAAGCAACCAAGTTTAATGATCTGTTATTTGATATGAATAATCATGATTTAATGTTTGGTGAGGCAGTTTCTGAAAATACTGGGCGGGAAACACTTGGAATCGTGACATATACTGACGAGAAAAGAGATACAAAAACAACTCAAGCTTTAACTTTAATGAGTGCTTTATTATCTGCTGAAAAGTTAAATAAAGAAAGCATTGGACAAGATAAATTACAAGAACTTGTTCAGTTTGTTGAAGCGTATTACAATATTCAAAATGGTGAAGGAACGCTTTTGAACTATCAAGATATAGATAGTACCGAACTAAGTTTTTGGCAACAAATTTATCCAGCCTTAATGTATTTTATGTTAATGGATCGTTATGAAGCCACGATTGACTCGGATGCTATGCTTCGAAACATTGCTGATACTTGGTATGAGGTAACGATGGATTTAGGTGGCAGTGATGGAATTGTTGATTTTGGATATACAGGTTACGATTTTAAAAATAAAAAACCATTTGATAATGGTGAGTGGACTGAACCAGATGCAGCTGCAGGGGTAGCGTTGCTTGAGTATTATGCATTTCAAAAGTTCAATGATCGAAAATATATGAAAGCAGCAAGCTTATGTATGAACTATTTAGATGAGTTTCAACGTAATCCAGGTTATGAGTTACTGTATCTGTATTTACCTTACTTATCAGCAAGATTAAATGCGGTTGAAGATTATAACTTTAATACAGCTAAGTATATGGAGTTTTTCTTTACACAAAGTGATTATCGACATGAATATGGTGTCTTAAAAGAGGGCTATGGAGCAGGTTTAATTGGAGAACGTACACAATATGGAGGTTCACCTTATTCTTTTCAAAGTATAGTAGGGGCAACTGCTTTAGTTCCTATGTTAAAATATGATCAACGTTATGCGGTTGAGGTAGGAAAATATTTATTAAATTTAACTCAAAATTTAAATCTCTTTTATGAGATTAATGATCCGACTTATCAAGATTTAATTCCGACTGAAAAAGTAGAGAAGGATCGTGAAACTAGTGATCAAAAGTTATCGGTATTAAGTGGTACTTATTTAGGATTATTAGGTGCGATGATTGAGCCAACTAATATCGATGGAATTTTGAAAGTAGATTTAAATACGAACGAGTACTATATTGATGAAGCCAGACAATATCCTAGCTTCTTAATGTTTAATCCACATGAAGATGAAAAGACCGTAACATATGAGATTCAAAGTGAGGGTAAAGTCGATTTATATGATATGGTGAGTCATAGTTTTATCGCACAAAATGTAATGAATAAAACAGAGATTAATATTAAATCTACTGATGCGGTTATTATTTTAGAAATTCCAATCGAAGCGGGAGATAATCAATTTAAAATTGACCGAAAAGTAGAACGTAGTGTCACAGCAAATGTTAAGGCATCCGTAAATATTGTCGGTATCTCAGAATATGAACCGATTGCTGATAACTATCCGATTGATTTAGAGATTAAATCAACCGATGATACAGCTGTTTCCAACATTACGATTTATGTTGATGGAAAGCCTGTATTTAAAAACGTCACTTATACAAAGCCCTACACTGTAGAAGTGGATCAACTAGCTAATGGATATCATATTTTAGAGGCTGAAATTACAACAAATACAGGTGCGAAAGATCATTCGTATGCTCGAATTTTTATTCAAAAAGAGGATAATCCATATATCATTAATGATCATGCTCATGATATTGCTAATTGGAGTTCTTATCAAAATGGATATGCCAACCTCATTGAGGAAAATAAAGAGATTCGAATTGGAGGAGCAACTGGTAGTGGTGTGATTAGTCAGCCATTTGAGATTGATTTTAGTCAAGTTCCTATGCTTGATTTACAAGTGGGTGGTTTCACAGGTCCATGGTCTTTGATTGTTAAAGATGTAACGAATAATCAAGATTTTTATTTACTACATAATAGTACGGAATCAGGCCATATTATTGTCCCTATTAACTATAATTTAAACAAGTTAAATCCAAGCACGTTTCATTTATTAGGAAAACATGAGATTCAACTAGCAATTGTAACTGATGAAGATGATCAGGAAGTTGTTTTACAAAATGTTCGTATTTTTAATCAAGGATTACAGCCATTAGAAGAACGTCAGTGGAAACAATCCTTTACCACTCAAAAAATTACTCACTGGCAGTCTCGTTTAAATGCATTAGCTAAAATTAATTACTATCATGGAACGGCTAATGTTCTTAATTTAAATCCTGATGGAAATGGTGGGATGCAAACGGGGTATTTTGAAGTTGATTTAACTAAAAATCCTCAATTTAAGATTAAAGTTCAAGAAGTTGATGAACTTTGGTCATTACTTGTTTATGTAGAGAGTAGTGATCGAGGTTATTATTTACAATATCCAACTGATAAGACTGGAACATTTACTTATGACATTGATAAAGTTTTAGAAAAGGCGATACCTAAAGAAGAGCTAGACAATCATTTGAATCTTCAGTTTTGGGTCGTTTCAAATGGTCAGTACGGTTCAGAAGTCAAGTTAGATTATTTACGAATGGAATATTCGAAAAATTGGCTTGAAATCCTAGCTATTGGAGGAATTGCTTTATTGAGTGTGATAGGAATTTGTGTTAACTTAAATAAAGATAGATAATAAAAAATACCGATAGTTATCCTGAGGTCACTGAAAAACACATCACAATAAATGGAAACCACTGAAGCAAGAATTG
>artificially_reared_2__coassemble_48_pt1 | contig 90438 bp, 78 predicted proteins | sample artificially_reared_2__metabat2_low_PE_015 | metagenome-assembled genome bin artificially_reared_2 | reverse complement strand
CTTCATTTCTTTTCCAGAATGTCAAGTTTTGTAGTTACGACCTCTTTGTTAGGTTATGGTGACATAGAATCGTTAAATGGAGCAAAAATTGCTTTAATCAGAAATGAAGAAAACTCAAAATGGATTGAAAATTTTTTAACTCGAAAGGGAATTGAATTTGATTCAGTTGTTTATGTGAATACGTATAGTGAAGCCATTCAAACTCTATTATTAGGACAGGTTGATGCAACTATCGCAACAGTTTATAATCATATTTTTTCGCCTGATCAACAACTTTATCGTTATTCTTCAGGTAGTGTTTACATCGGAGGAAGTTCGAAAAATGTAGAATTAATGAATGAAATTAGCAATCAACTTAAAGAGTACGAGTACTTAAAAGTAAATCCAATTAATGAAATTTATAATGATTATTTACCAGACAGTAGTTCAATTAAAAATAATTTAACTATTATTTTATTTGGGACTTTTAGCTTGTCTTTATTTTATTGTTTATTGCACCCAACTTTAAAACGTAAGTATTTTAGAAATCGAATCCGTCGTCAAATGATTAATGGTCAGTACTTACCTTATTATCAACCAATTATTAATCCAATGACAGGAGCTGTTGTAGGAGTTGAAGCGTTATTACGTTTTCGACATCATAAAAAAGGAGTACTAAGTCCATACTTTTTTATGCATGAGCTTGAAATATATGATATGCTTCAAGAGGTTACTCTGTCTTTGTTTAGTCAAGTTTTGAAAGATTATAGGAAGATTCAGGATTTTAGTTTTGCGCAGTTTAATCCTATTTATATTTCACTAAACATTTCTTCAAAAGAGGTTGAAGATGAAAAAGTAGTGGAGACATTAATTAAACAATTGAAAGCATCAAATCTTCCGAGGGAATCTATCTGTTTAGAAATAATCGAGCGCTTTGGAATTAGTGATATTAATAAAATGAAAGCTGGTATTTCTCGCTTGAAAAAAAGTGGATTTAAGGTGGCAATTGATGATTTTGGGGTGGATTACTCTAACTTAAAAGTTCTTGAAGTTTTAGATTTTGACTTGTTGAAGCTGGATAAGTATTTTGTGGACGAAATGAAAAATTCAAGTATCGTTAGTCAGATGATTGACTTTCTTGCTCAATTAACGGCTAATCTTGAAAAGGTTATGATTATAGAAGGTGTCGAGAGACAGGAGCAAAAAGAAGCGATAAAAAATTATGACTATTCACATCTTTATATTCAAGGTTATTACTATTCTAAACCTTTACCGATTGAGGAATTAGAAAATTTTATAGTTAAAGAATAAAAAAATAAAAATTAACCTATACTATCATTAACTGGTCGGTGTTTGAGGTGATGAATGTGGTTGTTATTTTATTTTTACTAATATCTATATCTATTTTATTTTTATTTTTTATTAATCAGCTACGTATCACGCAAATTTCTCCAACACACTTATATTCATGGTTAAAGTGGTATGCGCTTTGCTTAGTTCTCTATTATGTCTTATCGTCAAATCAATACTACTTTGAACGTGCAAGTTCATTTATGCTTGATGCGGTTAATTTAAGCATTCTAATCATCATCTCTTTTGGAATGATGATCTACGTTCATCAGTATTGTATTGAAAGAGAGCGAGAAAATAAATTGAAAGAACTAGCTATTGCTTACGCTTTATTAAAAAAAGAAGAGCAAGATCGGCAAGATGAATTGTTGGAAAAAGAGTAAAAGATAGTTTAAAACTATCTTTTTTTAATTGTATAATAAATTAAATGGTAGATTTGGAGGGGTTTATATGAAACATATTACACTTGACGAACAGTTAAAAGAAAAAGTTCCCGGTTATTGTTTAGCGGTCATGTCTTTTGAAATGATTGTAAAACAGACATCGGATTCTTTGAAAGAAGAAATGGCTCTATTAGAACAGCGAGTGATGAAGCAATTAACACTAGAAACTCTATTGAAAGAACCTCGTATTGCAGCAGCTCGTGCAGGATATAAATCATTAGGAAAGGATCCTTCACGTTACCGTTTATCAACAGAGGCGTTACTTCGACGACTAATCAAAGGAAATGGACTTTATTATGTTAATAATGCAGTCGATATTGGAAATATTTTATCAGCACAAACACAACGTAGTGTTGCAGTACTTGATGAAGATAAAATCGAGGGAGATATTTTAATTCGTATTGGTAAAGATGAGCTGTACGAAGGAATCGGTCGAGGTAATATTAATATTGAAAATATACCTGTTTATTGTGATGAAGTAGGTCCATTTGGGACACCTACATCAGATACCCCTCGTACAAGAATTACGGAAACGACAAAAAATATTTTAGTCTTTATTACTTCTTTTAACGGAATAGATGGATTATTACAGGATGTGGAATTAGCTAAAGACTTATTTACACGATTTGGACAAATGACGAATTTTTCATTGGAAATAGTGGAATAATGTTACTATGTATTCTATAGTTATGATATAATCTAAAAATAGATTTTTATTAATATAAAAAGGCGCAGTCATTGCAATAGTTTTGGATTTTAGCGAGGTGTTTTTTATGGAAATAGTCAATGAAAATTCAAACTTCATTAAGACGATTATGAAAGAAGATTTAGAGAGTGGAAAGCATAAAGAAATTATTACACGTTTCCCACCAGAACCGAATGGTTACTTACATATTGGTCATGCGAAAGCCATTTTAACAAACTACTTATTAGCTAAAGAGTTTGGTGGAAAAATGAATCTTCGCTTTGACGATACGAATCCAGTAAAAGAAGATGAAGAGTTCGTACAAGGAATTATTGAAGATATTAAATGGTTAGGTGTTGAGTATAATCAATTATTATTTGCCTCTGATACATTTGAAAAAATGTATGAACATGCAATTCACTTAATTAAAAAAGGTAAAGCTTATGTTGATGATCAAACACCTGAACAAATGCGCGAAAACCGTGGAACTTTAACACAACCGGGAGTTGAGTCACCATATCGTAATCGCTCAGTAGAGGAAAACTTAGAATTATTTGAAAATATGCGAAAAGGTGTTTATAAAGACGGAGAAAAAGTATTACGCGCTAAAATCGATATGGCTTCTCCTAATATGAACTTACGTGACCCTGCATTATATCGTATTTTACATACGACTCATCACAATACAGGAGATAAATGGTGTATCTATCCGATGTATGACTACGCACATCCACTAGAAGATGCATTTGAAGGGATCACTCACTCATTATGTTCATTAGAATATGAAGATCATCGTCCGTTATATGATTGGGTCATTGAAAATTGTGAAACAGAGGCTAAACCTCGTCAAATTGAGTTTGCTCGTTTAAATATGAAAAATACAATCATGTCAAAACGTTACTTAAAACAACTAGTTGATGAAGGTGTTGTTGATGGATGGGATGATCCACGTATGCCAACAGTGGCAGGTTTACGTCGTCGTGGATATACACCACAAGCTATTACAAACTTCATTCAAGAAGTAGGATTATCAAAGGCTGTGAGTACAGTGGATCCACAAATGTTAGAGCATTTCATTCGTGAGGATTTAAAACTAAAAGCTCCACGTACAATGGCTGTTTTACGTCCGTTAAAAGTAGTCATTACAAACTATCCTGAAGGACAAGTTGAATATTTAGACGCTGAAATCAACCCAGAAGTACCAGAAATGGGAACTCGTCAAATTCCATTCTCTCGTGAAATTTACATTGAACAAGAAGATTTCATGGAAAATCCAGTTCCAAAATACTTCCGTTTATTCCCTGGAAACGAAGTCCGTTTAAAACATGCATACTTTATTAAGTGTACAGATGTTATTAAAGATGAAGAAGGAAACATTGTTGAAATTCATGCAACTTATGATCCAGAAACGAAATCAGGTTCAGGATTTACAGGACGTAAAGTTAAGGGAACCATTCATTGGGTAGATGCAACGCATAATATTCCAGCTGATTTCCATTTATATGAACCATTATTAGTTGAAAATGAAGAAACTGAAGGATTACCATTCTTAGAACGTATCAACAAAAACTCTGAAGATGTTGCACAAGGATTTGTTGAGGAAAACATGAAAGATGTTCAAGCCCATGATAAATTCCAATTCTTCCGTCATGGATACTTTAATGTGGATCCAAAACGTACAAACGAAGGAAAATTATCATTTAACCGCATCGTATCACTAAAATCAAGCTTCCGTATCTAATCTAATATTGTTATTAGAATAGAGATAATAACTAGATAAAAGATGATTTGATTTTTGAATAGATTAAAAACTCGTAGATTGATATTTTTAATTAATCTACGAGTTTTTTTATTTAAAACTGTATATCAAGGATGTCTGATAAACAAGATATAATAGGTAAAAATTGTATAATATTTATTATTTTTTGTTAAAATAATAAATATGTCTATTTTCAAAAGATATTCTCAAAAAATGGCTAATAACAAACAGTTGTTTGTTTAATTTGAGCTATAAAATTGCTATAATAAAGCGGGGCCCCCAGGTGAGAGAAGCGAACAATCCACAATAACTGGGGAATGGGGCCCCCGGGTGAGAGAAGCGAACAATCCACAATAACTGGGGAATGGGGCCCCCAGGTGAGAGAAGCGAACAATCCACAATAACTGGGGAATGGGCCCCCAGGTGAGAGAAACGAACGATCCTCAATAAATGGGGAATGACCTCTAGATGAGTGAAATGTTTTCAGTTTGGGGGTATCCTTAATCGTTTGAATAATAATCATTCAACTTTAAAGAGTGTTAGTTTTTAAGATGAAAGATAGCTCCTTTTTATGTTAAGCACTCATAGAGTTATTTTAATCAATTAAAATAGTCTATAAATTGTACCTAGAGAGGGTAAAATAAATTTTAGGCCTTAAAAGTTCGTTTTAAAAGTAAAAAACTATGATCTTCTATGATTAAAGTCAGATTTTTTATCGCTGAAAACCAATCACAACGCTAGTGATAGTTAAAAGCGTAAATTGAGATATACAAATTTTTAAGAGGTGAGATAATGAGTCATTTATTAGATAAAATGAATCCGCAACAAAAGGAGGCTATTTTAACGACAGAAGGTCCTTTATTAGTAATGGCTGGTGCCGGTTCAGGAAAAACCCGAGTATTAACGCATCGTATTGCCTATTTAATGTCGGAAAAACAAGTATCCCCATATAATATTCTTGCGATTACTTTTACGAATAAGGCAGCGCGCGAAATGAAAGAGCGTGTTGAAAAATTAATTGGTGAACGTGGAAAAGACGTTTGGATTTCAACCTTTCATTCCATGTGTGTTCGTATTTTAAGACGCGATATTGATTTAATTGGTTATGATTTAAATTTTGGAATTTTAGATGATGCAGATCAGTTAAGTGTCATTAAAACAGTGATGGAAGATTTGAATTTAGACCCAAAACGTCAATCTCCAAAATATTTTTTATCCCAAATTAGTAATGCCAAAAATGAATTAAAAACGCCAAGTGATTTAAGTAAAGAGTTTGAAAATGAAGATGTCATTCGTGTTTATGAAAAATATCAACAGACGTTATTTAAAAATAATCGTTTAGATTTTGATGATTTATTAATGTTAACTGTTCACTTGTTTGAAAAGCATCCAGACGTTTTATCTTTTTATCAGAATAAGTTTCAATATATTCACATTGATGAGTATCAAGATACTAACCATGCTCAATATAAGATTGTGAAGCTATTAGCGGAGAAATTCCGAAATATCTGTGTGGTGGGTGACTCAGATCAATCTATTTATAGTTGGCGTGGAGCAAATATCGGAAATATTTTATCTTTTGAGAGCGACTATAAAGATGCAGCTGTTGTTTTACTTGAACAAAACTACCGCTCAAAACAGATGATTTTAAATGCGGCTAATGATGTGATTAGAAATAACAGTGGGCGTCGTGATAAACAACTTTGGTCTGATCGTGGTGAAGGTGAGTCGATAGAATACCATCGTGCATCTGATGGGGATATTGAAGCAACTTACATTGCAGATAAGATTGCTTATATGAGACGTGATACGTACGATTATCACGATTTTGCTGTTTTATATCGTACGAATTCTCAATCACGTGCCATTGAACAAGCTTTACTTCGTCAAAATATTCCTTATCGATTAGTTGGAGGACAAAGTTATTTTAAACGTAAAGAGATTAAAGACTTGATGGCTTACTTACGTTTAATTTGTAATCCGGATGATGATTTATCATTTGTTCGTGTCGTGAATGAACCAAAACGCGGAATTGGAGCTGCATCAATTGATAAATTAAATCAATTTGCTAAAGATTCAGAATTATCGTTGATGGCATCTATTCAAGATGCAACGGGTGTAGTTGCAAAAGCGACATTAAATAAATTAATGGATTTTAAGACGATGATTTATATGCTTCGTGCCCAAATTGAAGATTATTCATTGGCCAGTTTTATTGATTTAGTCTTAAATCACACAGGGTATCTTGAAATGTTAGAAAACGAAAATACTATTGAAGCTGACAGTCGTATCGATAACTTAGGAGAATTTAAATCAATGGCTACACAATTTGAAGAGGTTGATTTAGATGAAATTTTAGCAGAAGAAGAAAGCGAAGAACGTGCAGAAGAACTATCTACAATGACAAAATTAATTATTTTGTTAAATGATTTGATGTTACAAACAGATACTGAAACTGAAGAAGAAGCTAATGAATCTAAAGTAACCTTAATGACAATTCATGCAGCTAAAGGATTAGAGTTCCCAGTTGTGTTTATTTGCGGATTTGAAGATGGAATTTTTCCATTACGTTCAGCCATTGAACAAGGAGCCGACGAGTTAGAAGAAGAACGTCGTTTAGCTTATGTGGCGATTACTCGTGCAGAAGATCTTTTATTCATTACAAATGCACAAAGTCGTTATCAATATGGAATGCGATCAGTTAATGCCGAATCGATGTTTATCAAAGAGATTTCCGATAAATATTTAAATAAAACAGGAATTGAAGCTCGTCCTCGCCCTTCGTTTACACTTCAAGAAGCAGTAGAGTCAAAGGCACCAAAGCGTCAATTAAAGACCGTTAATCTAAATTCTGATTCCTCATGGGCAAGTGGTGATAAAGTTGAACATGATACATTTGGTGAAGGTGTTGTTGTCGGAGTTAAGGGTGAGGTTATTTCGATTGCCTTTAGTGCACCTCATGGAATCAAAAAATTAATGGGATCACATCCGGCATTAAAAAAACGCTCATAACAAATGATAAAGGAGAATGATTGATGTCAAGAGAACGTGTTGAAGAGTTAACGAAACTATTAAATCAATATAATAAAGAATATTACGTTTTAGATAAACCGATTGTCAGTGATCGAGAATATGATCGATTAATGCAGGAATTAATAGAGCTAGAATCTCAGTTTCCAGAATTAAAATCTGTCGCATCTCCAACGGTTCGTATAGGAGGAGCCGTTTTAGAAGGGTTTAATAAAGTCGAGCATGAGAAGCCTATGTTATCATTGGCGAATGCTTTTAATGAAAGTGATTTGCGTGATTTTGATAGTCGTGTTCGTAAAGTATCACCGCAGGTCACGTATGTTTGTGAGTTAAAGATTGATGGATTAGCAGTGACTTTGCATTACCGTGATGGACATTTTGTTCAAGGCGCTACACGTGGAGATGGTGTCGTAGGAGAGGATATCTCTGAAAACTTAAAAACGATTCAGACAATCCCGCTTCAAATTCCTTACACAAATCCACTTGAAGTTCGTGGAGAAGTTTATATGTCTAAAGCAACGCTTGAGAAATTAAATAAGCAACGAGCAAAAAAAGGAGAGGAATTATTCGCCAACCCTAGAAATGCAGCCGCAGGTTCTTTACGCCAGTTGGATTCAAAAATTGCAGCTAAACGTGAATTAGCGATGTTTTGTTACTCCGTTCCAAGTGCTTTTGAATTAAATTGCTCAACTCATGAACAAAGTTTGCAAAAGATTGAGGAGTTAGGATTTAATGTCAATTCAAATCGTGAAGTTTGTCAATCGATTGATGAGGTTTTAGCTTATATTGAAAAATGGTCAACTGCTCGATTTGATTTACCGTATGAAATTGATGGAATTGTGATTAAAGTCAATCAATTAGAAGAGCAAGAGAAGTTAGGATCAACCGTAAAAAGTCCTCGTTGGGCCATCGCTTATAAATTCCCTGCTGAAGAAGTGGAAACTATTTTAAAAGATATTATTTTTACCGTCGGACGTACTGGAATGGTTACACCTAATGCGGTGTTAGAACCAGTTCGTGTAGCGGGAACACGTGTTAGCCGTGCAACACTACATAATGAAGATTACGTCAAAGAACGCGACATTCGAATTTTTGATCGCGTCGTTATTCGTAAAGCAGGAGAAATTATTCCTGAGGTTGTCAAGCCAGTTGTGGATAGCCGTAATGGAGAGGAAGTTCCATTTCAAATGATTGAAGAATGTCCACGTTGTGGAAGTCATTTAGTACGTGAGGTTGGAGAAGCTGATCATTATTGCTTAAATATTGATTGTCCAGCCCGCATTGTTGAAAGTTTATGTCACTTTGTTTCACGTGATGCTATGAATATTGAAGGACTAGGTGTCAAAGTAGTTGAACAACTATATGTGAATCAGTTAATTTCAAATGTAGCAGATATTTATAAACTTAAAAAAGAACAGTTATTACCACTTGAGCGTATGGGTGAAAAGAAAGTTTCAAATTTATTAACAGCTATCGAAAGTAGTAAACAAAATAGCTTAGAGAAGTTATTATTTGGTTTAGGTATTCGTCATGTGGGAAGTAAAACAGCTAAAGTGTTAGCCACACATTTTGAAACGATTGAGGCATTAATGAATGCAACGTTTGAAGATTTTAAAGTCATTTCTGAAATTGGTGACGTGATTGCGAACAGTATTCTTCATTACTTCTCACAAGAAGCCAATCTTCATTTAATTCAAGAGTTAAAAGAATTGCAGCTTAATATGACGTATACAGGTATTAAATCATCTTCAACTGAAATGAATGAGTTTTTTGGAAAAACAGTTGTTTTAACAGGAACATTAACGACATTATCTCGTAAAGAAGCAGGGGAGCAGTTAGAAGCTTTAGGTGCTAAAGTTTCAGGAAGTGTGAGTGCTAAGACTGATTATTTAGTTGCTGGAGAAAAAAGTGGATCAAAACTAAAAAAAGCACAGGAACTAGGAGTTACGATTCTGGATGAAGAGACAATGTTAAAAATGATGGGAAGATAGGAGGAGTTTAATGAAACGTTTCTACGTGTTATTCGTGAGTTTATTATGTAGTATTAGTGTTTTAGTGGGATGTACTAAGCCCCCGACACCGTCTGTTCAAGAGGGAACAACTGATGAAGAAACTTTAACGACAAAGTGGTTATCAAATGAGACGACAACGGATTACTATCGAACGATACTTCCGTATAAATCTAGTCCTACGCGTGGATTAATTTATTCCTCTAAGTATTCAAAGGTAAGTAATCGTTACGATATTGATTATTTTGAATTAGCGCTCATGCGTGAATCACAATCGTATTTTGATCCAGAGAATTTTTATTTTCAAGAAGGCCAATATTTAACGAAAGAAACCGTTAAACAAATGCTTTCAAAAAAGAAAACACAGACCGAATTAGAGGCGGAATTAGAAAATGATTCTGAGTATGTAGATTTAGGGTTAAATCCATCTTCAAATGAAGTGATTAACATTAATGGGATTGAAGTAACGAGTCCAGTTTATTTGGCGTATCTACTCGAACAGGATTACCTCATTCAAGAAGGAGATGAAGCTCTTTTAAACGGTGTAACGATTGGGTTAGCATTAAATCCGTATCAATCATGGCAAAATGAACTCGGTTATACTCAAGTTGTTGCATTAGATGAAGAGACCCTAATTGCAAAAGGAAAAGAAATTGCTCAAGAAGTGATTCAAATTTTACGTAATCAAGAAGAGTTTAAATCTATTCCTATTATGATTGGATTATACATTGTTGAAGAAGAAAGTGCGGTCACACCAGGACATATGGTAGCTAAAACATTAGTTGCGGCAGAGAGTGAACAAATTAAAGACTGGAAAGCCATTAATGAACATTATTACTTACTTCCAAATGAGAATACGTTCGCTATTGATGCAAATATCTCTAATCAGTATAGTGAATTCAAAGAAATCATAAAGGAGTATTATCCACATTATTATGGGATTATAGGTGTGGCACATTTTATAGATAATAAATTAGAAAACTTAGAAATCACCGTGAATATTGACTTCTACGGTTTGGCTGAGAAGATCTCCTTTCATCAATTGCTAAGTCAACTTATTAAAGAAACCTTTTCACCACAATATAATATCAATGTTGTCGTTCGCTCAAGTGATGAAATTTACGGGGTATTGTTACGCCCAGCTAACAGTGATGAGGTTGAATTAAAAATAATAAGTTGGAAATAGCAAGTATGTGAGAAAGAGGATGAAATGAAGAATTTATTTTGGCGTTTAACGATGATGTTTTGGGGAGTATTTAGTGTGGTTCTAGTATCCTTTCTAATTACTTTTTATTTGAATTATGAAAAAAGTTATATGCAGAAGCTATTAGAATTTGATAATCAAGTTAAAGATGTCGTCAGTATGATTGATAAAAATTTTAGGGAGTATACTCGAATAGTCAAACTAGAAGAGTTTAGGTCCATTTGTATCTTGGAAGAAAATTTAGAGATTTTTAAAATGATGGATTCGGAAGAAGTTAATACTTTACTAAATCAACAATTATTAGTTAGCGATGAAAGTATGACTGAAGAGGAAAAATTGTTTTACTTAGCTTATTCAAAAACAGTTAATTTAGTAAATGAATTGCTACCTAACATAAAAGAACTGTATGAAAATGAATATGAGATTCTTGAGTTTATATTTATTCCATTTTATGATGAATCGATGAATCAAACAGTTTTTGCTGAAAAATTCAATCAATCTCAGCTGATTGAATTACAAGATGGATTATTCATGTTTAATGAACCTATTCAACAAAAAGATAATATTTGGGCAGCTTATCAAGTAGTGGAATGGGAAGATGAAATACTAGGGTACTTCCAACTTGTGTTTAAAACAATTAATACTGAAGAAATTTTTCCATACTCTCATCTTAATAAAGGTCTTTACTATGTGGATAATCAATTATATACGGATAATGATCTTCCATCTGATTTAAAAGAAAAGCTGCTACCAGCTAGCTTTGAAGAGGCATCTTCTATCTTAAAAGATGAAGGGTATTATTTAAGTCAACATACATCCGAAGTGATGAACTTAAAAGTCATTCACTATCAGTTAAAAAATCAGTTACGAGCGTCCGTCATTGCTCAGACGATCAGTTTATTTGAATTAAGTGTTATTCTTTTAATTCTTTTATTTTTACTAGTCTCTTACATTTTATTTATGTCCATTGTCAAACCATGTTACTTATTAGTTGATTACGTCAAGCGATGTAGTGAAGGAAATTATAAAATACCTTCAAATATTTGTAAAAGTTGGCGATCTTCTTTTTTAATGGTTAGAAATGCTTATTTAGAAAATGAACGATTATTAAATGTAAAAGATAGTCAAAGTCAAGAATTAGAGTATGCTTGGAAACGTACGCTTGTAGCGAGTCAAGCAAAGACTCATTTCTTAGCTAAAGTTTCTCACGAATTAAAGACACCTTTAAATGCGATCAAAGGCTATGTGCAAGTTTTAAAACTAAGCATTGATCAGCCAAAACAAAAAAAACAACTAGAGATTATTGAACACTCGAGTGATTTATTATTAAAACACGTAAATGAATTACTTGATTTCTCAATGATTGAAGATGGAAAAATTAAGTTAGCTATTCACAAACTCGATATTTTTCAAACGGCCCATGAAGTTGAAGAATTATTTATGATTGAGGCAGCGAATAAAGGAATAGAACTAACAGTCATAATTGATGAATCAATTCCTCATCAGTTATATGGAGATAATGACCGTATTAAACAAATTATTATAAATTTAGTGTCTAACGCTATTAAGTTTACCGATATTGGAGAAATTAAAGTTAGCTTTGATTTAGATTATGAAAATGAATTTGAGGTTTACTTGAGTATTAAAGTAGAAGATACGGGTAAAGGTATTGCACCCAATAAGCTAGAATCTATTTTTGAGGCTTTTGCACAAGAAAATAATACGATTTCAAGACGCTATGGAGGAACAGGACTAGGATTGAGTATTTCGAAGCGATTAGCAGATGTGATGGGTGGAAACTTGACAGTAGAAAGTACGCTCGAAGTAGGATCAACCTTCACACTCTTTTTACCTTTAGCTAAAACGTTAGTTGAGGAAGAGCAATGTTAGAAGAAAGCAAGAGGTGAACTTAAATGAATGATAAAATTGTTGTAAAAGGTGCAAGAGAACAAAATTTAAAAAATATTGATGTAGAAATTCCAAGAAATCAACTAGTTGTTTTAACGGGACTATCTGGTTCAGGAAAATCATCACTTGCTTTTGAAACCATCTATGCAGAAGGACAACGACGTTATGTGGAAAGTTTATCTGCATATGCTAGACAATTTTTAGGTAATATGGAAAAACCAGATGTGGATTCGATTGAAGGACTTTCGCCAGCTATTTCGATTGATCAAAAAACAACTAATCGAAATCCTCGTTCAACGGTAGGAACTGTAACCGAAATTTATGACTATTTACGTTTATTATTTTCTAGAATTGGGAAACCTGTTTGTCCAACGCATCATATAGAAATTCAAGCACAGTCCGTCGAGCAAATGGTTGATCGCTTATATGAATATCCGGAGCGAACACGTATGCAAATTTTAGCTCCGATTGTTGTTGGAAAAAAAGGAACACATACAAAAGTTTTAGAACAATTAAAAAAAGATGGATATATTCGAGTTCGCATTAATGGTGAGATGCTAGATTTAGATGAAGAAATTACGTTAAATAAAAATAAAAAGCATACGATTGAAGTTATTGTGGACCGAATTTCATTAAGACCAGATGCTACTGCAAGGGTGGCGGATTCCATCGAAACAGCTTTAAATCTTGGTAATGGAAAAGTGTTAGTGGATATAGTAGGTCAAGAGGAGTTAGTTTTTAGTGAACATTTTTCTTGTCCTTACTGTGATTTTTCAGTTGGTGACTTAGAGCCACGGATGTTTTCATTTAACTCTCCCTTTGGTGCTTGTCCTGAATGTAGTGGACTAGGTGTTCAAAAGAAAATCGATGTTGATTTATTAATTCCAGATCCCAAGTTATCAATTTCACAGGGCGCTATCCGTGGATGGGAAAAAGAAGAGAATTATGGACGAAAACTTTTAGATACGGTTTGTCGACATTATGAAATAGATTTAGATAAACCGTTTGAAGAGTTAACTGAAAAAGAAAAAAATATTGTTTTATATGGAACAACAGAACCTATTCATTTTCAACTACAGTCGGAGAGTGGAATTAAACAAGAAAAGTTTGATGTTTATGAGGGCGTTGTTAATAATTTAGAGCGACGTTATATCGAAACCAACTCGTCATTTATGCGTGAGTGGATCGAAGGATTCATGTCTGATTTAACTTGTAAACAGTGCGATGGAAAGCGACTATCAGAAGAAGCTTTATCTGTTTTAGTAGATGGAAAGAACATTAATGATTTTACCGATTTATCGATTCAGGAAGCATTAGACTTTATTAAGAATTTAGATTTAAGTGAAAAAGATAAGCTGATTGCAAATTTAATCTTAAAGGAAATTATTGAACGTCTAAGTTTCTTAGTAAACGTTGGATTAGATTACTTAACATTAAGTCGTTCAGCGGGATCACTTTCTGGAGGAGAAGCACAGCGTATTCGTTTAGCCACTCAAATTGGTTCAAGATTATCAGGTGTTTTATACGTATTAGACGAACCTTCCATTGGTTTACATCAACGAGATAACGATCGTCTAATAGAAACACTTAAATCAATGCGTGATTTAGGAAACACACTGATTGTAGTTGAACACGATGAAGACACAATGATGGCTTGTGATTATTTAATTGATATCGGTCCTGGTGCAGGAATTCATGGGGGCCAAATTGTCGCTCAAGGGACACCAGAAGAAGTGATGAAAAATGAAGCTTCGATAACTGGTCAGTATTTAAGTGGAAAAAAACAAATTTATTTACCGAAAGAACGCCGAAAAGGAAATGGAAACTTCATTGAAGTAAAAGGTGCAAAAGAAAATAACTTAAAGAATGTGAATCTTTCAATTCCCATGGGAATTATGAATGTGGTAACGGGTGTTTCGGGTTCAGGAAAATCGACACTAATTAATGATATTTTGTATCGATCGATTGCCTCAAAGCTTTATCGAACTAAAGATAAACCAGGTAAACATAAAGAATTAAAAGGGATTGAATATATTGAAAAAATTATTGATATTGATCAATCCCCAATTGGACGTACCCCACGATCAAATCCTGCGACTTATACAGGAGTATTTGATGACATTCGTGATTTATTTGCATCAACTAATGAAGCAAAAGTACGTGGATATCAAAAAGGGCGCTTCTCGTTTAATGTAAAAGGTGGACGTTGTGAAGCTTGTCGAGGAGACGGACTATTAAAGATTGAAATGCACTTCTTACCAGACGTTTTCGTTCCATGTGAAGTTTGTCATGGGAAACGTTATAATCGTGAAACGCTAACGGTGACTTATCGTGGGAAAAATATTGCTGATGTTTTAGAAATGACAATAGAAGATGCTCATGTATTTTTTGAAAATCATCCTAAAATTTCGCGTAAGTTAAAAACATTGTGTGATGTAGGATTAGGCTATCTAAAACTTGGACAACCGGCATCTACTTTATCGGGGGGAGAAGCACAGCGTGTCAAATTAGCATCAGAGCTTCATCGCCGTATTACAGATAAAACAGTTTATATTTTAGATGAACCGACAACTGGACTTCATATTGATGATGTGAAACGATTATTAAAGGTATTAAATCGCATGGTTGAAGAAGGTGCGACGATTATTATCATCGAACATAATTTAGATGTCATTAAAATGGCTGATTATATTATTGACTTAGGTCCAGAAGGTGGAACGCGAGGTGGAACGATTATTGCTAAAGGGACACCAGAAGAAGTTGCTAATGTAGAGGGGTCATATACAGGAAAATATTTAAAGAAAATTTTAGATCGTGATCAAAAAAGACAATCTTAAAAAGCTCTGTTAACTCAGAGCTTTTTTCAAATTTCTATTCCACTTTTGGATATATTAGATAAAAAATAAATTATCTGGTTTAGACAAAAAAATCTATCAAAAATAAAGAAAATAGCGAAAAACGAACGAAATGTGTTTTTTAAGTTCATGAATGTGTCTTATCTATGTAAAAAGTGTATTAAACTTGGATTTAAACAGGCTATTCGGTTGACCTTCATTTTGTTGACGTGCTATGATAGGCACGTCGTAAGCTCACTCTAGAAAGATTACTTGCTTGTTTATCGGACGTAAAGAAGGAGGTGAACTGTTGCTAAAAAGCTCACCCCCATATCCAAAATGGACGGTAGTTATTTTAGGCAACAGGCGCATGAGATGAAACGAGATCTAATTGCATTTATTATGTCATTATGCGTAATTGTAGTTGGAATCTACGCTGTCATGCAATCCAACTTGAAGGAAGTAAACATCAATGATAATGGAGAGCTGAATACATTCACCACGTATCAACAAACGGTGGATGGCTTGCTTAAAGAGCAAGGAATAAGAGTTGGAAATTTCGATGATATGAATGTAAGTTTTGATGATCAAGTCTATGATGGCATGGACATTGAAATTAGTCGTGCTCAGTCAGTCGTTATTAACGATGGCGGAATCAAAACTTTAGTCATGACAACAGAATCAACAGTAAATGATGTATTAAAAGAGCGTAGCATTGAGCTAGGTTCAAATGATGAAATTTCAGTTGCCCAAACGGCCTCAGTTGAAGGTGATATGGAAATTGAAATTACACGTGTAGAAAAGGCATACGAATCAGTGTTTGAGGAAATAGAATTAAATACTGAGTATGTTTACACAGACGACATTCCACAAGGGGAACAAGAAGTAAGGAATGAAGGTTCGCCAAAAGTAGTCGAACACGTCATCGAGAAGGTTTATAAGAATGGAACACAAGTCGAAGAAACTGAAGTGAAGACGAATGTAGTTGACGAAGGTCAAACTAAAACGATTGCAATTGGAACGGGTCCAATTACATCTTTCGTTGCTAATATGACTGCATATGATACAAACTGTGCAGGATGTGGAACACGAGTGGCGTGTAAACCATACCCAGATATTAGCTCAACCATTTACTATAATGATAGTACATATGGTTCAGTTCGCATTGTTGCCGCAGGAAAAGAGTATCCTTGTGGGACAATTGTAGATATTGATGGTATAGGAAAAGCGATTGTCTTAGATCGCGGAAGTGCTATTACCGGAAATGATTTAGATTTACTGGTCAACACAAATCCATGGGATTTTGGCCGCAGATACAAACAAACTAAAGTCCTCAGATTGGGCTGGTAATCTTTCATTTACAAAGCGTAGTTATCGCTAAAATTTTATATGCTTATAAAGGGATGGACAGTTAGTGAAAGTTCTTACGACAATCAATAATTAATCTCATTAGCTGAAGCTATAAATGATAATTGCGTGTTTTGTAAATACAAAAAAAGTTCGTTGACTTTAACAAAAGATGTTAAAAGTTGACGGACTTTTTTTTGTACATAAAACTATGTCGTGTTGTAGCTTTTTAATTCTATAGATAAGGAATGTAATTTACAACAATTACTAAAACTATTGTGCTAAAATTGACTTATGATACAATAGAATTGACTAATTTGAGGAGGCATATGGTGTGAGTCATAAGGATGTAAAATCAAATCATGAAATCATAGATGAAGAAGATGTGATTGAAAATCTTACAGATGGAAATGATAAAAAAAGAGGTAGTCAAGTGCAAGATGAAGAGAACTCTTTTCAACAGCGACAGATTATTTACACGAAACAAATAGGCTGCTTGGATTTTAGATCAATGGTTATTAACTTAGGCATCTATACGCTTGTTTTAATGGTGACTAGCGGTTTGTTTGAAGGTGTTTATATTTCAAGTTTTTTTAACGCAGTCAATACCGCTTTAGTAATGTTAGTTCTAAATATTCTTTTAAAACCGATTTTAATCGTCATTACTTTACCGTTAACGATTATGACGTTTGGATTATTCTACGTTGTTGTGAATGGTTTTTTATTGTGGATGACAGACTATTTAATGGGACCATCATTTGAAATTAATTCATTTGGATTAGCTATCTTAGCTTCAGTTTTTATCTCATTATTACGTATGGCAATTAATCATTATATTTTAAAAGAAGATTCGTTAAAAATTAATATGTAGGTACGTATTATTCATTCACTTCTCTCATAGTCATTAGATACATAATTTAATTTGGTGGTGAAAAAGTTATGAATGTAGTAACAGTTCAAGATTTAGTAGAAGAATTAAAGTTAGAGGTTATTTCACAGGCGGCATCATTAGATCGTAAAATTACAGAACAAATGTTATCGCGTCCTGGAATGGAGTTAACAGGAGTCGTTGAATATTTTCGTGATAGTGCTAAACGACGCGTCCAAATTATTGGAACAAAAGAATGGTTATATCTTCAATCTTTAGATAGTGATGTTCGACGTGAACGTGCACGAGTCCTATTTACAGATGAAACACCTGTTATTGTATTTTCAAAGAACTTTGAAGTTCCACAAGAAATGATTGAATTATCAGAACAAACAGGTGTTCCTTTACTTAGAAGTCAAAAAGAAACTACCGTCTTATTTACTGCTATTTCAAACTATTTAGAAGAGGCTTTATCACCAATTGAATCTGTTCACGGCGTATTAGTCGATGTAAATGGGATTGGGGTATTAATTACAGGAAAAAGTAGTATAGGAAAAAGTGAGACAGCCTTAGAACTGATTCACCGTGGCCATCAATTAATTGCCGATGATCGTGTCGACATCTATGAAAAAGAACCGGGTCTTGTTGTTGGGCGTGCACCAGAATTATTACAACAATTTATTGAGGTACGTGGAATTGGGATTATTAACGTTGTAGAAATGTTTGGAGCACGTGCTTACCGACATAAAAAACGCGTGACATTAATGATTGAACTAGAAGATTGGAATAACGAAAAAATTTATAATCGTATTGGATTATCAGATGAGACAACACGTTTATTTAATACGGATATTACAAAGATTACGATTCCAGTTCGTCCAGGTCGTTCAATTGCGTCTTTAATTGAAGTTGCGGCAATGAACCATCGATTAAAAGTGATGGGGTATAATGCAGCAGAAGATTTTACTAACCAATTAAATAATTATATTAAAACGAAAAGTAATAATTAAGGTGGGGTTATTTGAACCTCACCTTTCAATCATTAGGAGATGGAGGAGATTCTGTGGATCATTCAACAATTGAACCACTAAATCGTATTTTTTTACAGTTAGGGCCTATTACGATTTACTGGTATGCTATTTTAATCATGTCTGGAGTAGCCTTAGGACTTTTTTTAGCCATTAGAGAAGGAAAACGAATGGGAATTAATCCAGATTTCTTTTATGATTTAGTGACGTACGGATTACCAATCTCTATCGTAGGAGCACGAATTTATTACGTTGTTTTTATGTGGGATTATTATTCAGTACACCCGGAAGATATCATTAAAATTTGGCAAGGTGGAATTGCCATTCATGGAGCAATTATTGCAGCTTTTATTTTTGGATATTTCTTTTGTAAGAAAAGAAATATTTCGGTTTGGTTAACTGCGGATATCGCTGCTACAAGTTTTATCATTGCTCAGGCGATTGGCCGATGGGGAAATTTTATGAACCAAGAAGCTCATGGTGGAGTTGTTCCTGGATCGACTCTTGATGCTCAACGTGAATTTTTACAATCTCTGTTTATTCCAGATTTTATTGTGAATAATATGTACATTAACGGTGCATACTATCATCCAACGTTTTTATATGAATCATTATGGAATGTGATTGGATTTTTCATAATTATTCTAATTTTAAGAAAGTTATCTAAGTTACTGGTAGGAGAGATTGCAGCCTTTTACGCTGTTTGGTATTCAATAGGAAGATATATGGTAGAAGGGATGCGAACTGACAGCTTAATGTTGACAGAATCGATTCGTATGGCACAATTTATTTCAATTTTAACAATTGTACTAGTTGTTGCGGTAGTGGCTTATCGACGTATAACCAAGAAGAATTTAGTGACTTATCAAAGCTTTTATTTAAATGAAAGTCATAAATCAGCATAAAGAAAAATAAAATAACATAGAAGTTAGTCATTGAAGGAGGAGCAAATGCTTAAAGCTATATTATTTGATTTAGATGGAACTTTATTAAATACGAATCATCTGATTTTCAGCTCATTTCGTCAGACATTTAACGAACTTCTTTTAAATGAGTCTTTGAGTGATGAAGAAATTATCGACTGTATCGGACCGACACTTCATCAGACAGGCTTAAAATATTTCCCAAAAAATCCTGAACAATTTGTTCAACGTTATCGTCATTATTATCAGTTAAATCATGATGAAATGATCGAAATCTTTCCTGGTGTCGTTGAAATGCTTAATTCACTGAAGGAACTAGGATTAAAGCTTGTGATTGTCACCTCGAAAAAGCGAGATATGACAATTAAAGGACTAAAATATACTAAGCTTTATGATTATTTTGATTTAATTATTTCATCAGATGATATTATAAATCCAAAGCCACATCCTGAACCGATTGAAACGGTCTTAAAATATTATCAGTTAGATCAAGATGAGTGTTTGATGGTAGGCGATAATTCACATGATATTGAATGTGCTCACCATGCAGGTATAAAAAGCGTCGGCGTTAGTTGGGCCATTCGTGGTGCGGATTATTTGAAAAAGTATCATCCGACTTATATAATAAATGAAGCAAGTGATTTATTGAATATCGTAAAAAAGGAAGGTATTTAAAATGGAAAAAGTTTATGATTTAGCGATTATCGGTGCTGGTCCTGCAGGAATGACAGCAGCCATTTATGCAGCACGCGCCAGTTTATCGGTTGTCATGATTGAGCGTGGAGCTCCAGGTGGTCAAATGGTTAATACATTTGAAATTGAAAACTACACAGGTTTTGAAACAATTACAGGTCCAGAATTATCAATGAAAATGTTTGAACATGCGCAAGCTGCTGGGGCAGAGTATGCATACGGTAATGTAGAGAATGTAGTCATTGCTGAAGATGGAACTAAAGTGATTGATTGTGGAGATCATCAGATTCATGCAAAAACGATTATTATTGCAACGGGAACAAAACACCGATTATTAAACGTTCCTGGTGAGAGTGAATTATCAGGACGTGGAATTTCATGGTGTGCGGTATGTGACGGTGCCTTTTTCCGTGGTAAAAAAGTTGTTGTTATTGGTGGTGGAGATTCTGCCGTTGAAGAGGCTATTTACTTAGCAGGTCTAGTTGAAAAGGTAACTATTGTTCATCGTCGTGATGAATTACGTGCCCAAAAAATCTTACAAAAACGTGCCTTTGCAGATGAAAAAATCGAATTTGTATGGGATTCAGTTGTGGAGTCATTTGAAGAAGCAAACGGAAAATTAGGTGCCGTTAAAATTAAAAATACTAAAACAGGAGAAATCTCTGAGATCGAAGCAGATGGAGCATTTATTTACATTGGATTAGATCCAATTACAGATATGATTAAAGAATTAGGTGTAACAGATGATGCAGGATATGTAAAAGTTGATCATGCCATGATGACACCAGTTGAGGGTGTGTTTGCTGCAGGTGATGTTATTAGTAAAGAGCTTCGTCAAGTTGTAACCGCAGTAAATGATGGAGCAATTGCAGCTCAATCAGCATTTAAATATATCGAAACAAACCTTCGATAATCAAAGACTAACAAACTATAGAACTAATTTCATTTAATACATACAGCCTTGATATCATAAAAAATAATAAGAGTTATAAAGGGAAACTGATCGTCTTTAGTGATTTAGATGATTCAGTTTTCTTTTTTGTGTTTGAGCTGAATAAATAAGTTCATTTCAAGTTAACATTAATTTTAATGGTGATTATGTCTTTATTACGCACTCCTATGAAGTTAATAATGATATTTTTTAAATGAATAAACAATCTTTAGAGAGTGTAAAGTTATTAACCATAGATGAGATAGTTTTATGTTGATATCTGATGAGACCATTTCACCGGTTATCACATAGTTTAAATAATAACTAGATGAGTAGAATTATATTTACTGATGTCAGGTAAGTCGAAAGAATACACATGAAAGTCATCGATGCTAATTTTAATGATTAGTTTAGGAACTTGATACTACGATATGATCAGTTTTTCTATTTTTCTATTTATGTGTTATAATAATCATGACGAAAGAGGGTGGATTGATGCGTGTGGTGAATAGTTTATTACTGAAAGATAATAAGATATTACTTTTATTTAAACCGAGCCGAAAAAAATGGTTTCTACCTGGCGGAAAAGCCGAATTTAGTGAACATGTCATACAAACAGGATGTCGAGAATTTTTTGAAGAAACAGGGTTGCAGCTACAAAGTGCAGAACTTGGTGCGGTGACAACGATTGTTGTTGAAGAGGAATCAGATCAAACGGAGTGGATGCTTTATACGATTAAAGGAACTCACGCAACAGGTGAATTAAATAAAGAGAATCGAGAAGGAACATTAGCTTGGCATGAGATTGGTGAATTAGATACATTACCGATGTTTGAAGGGGATCGGCTAATTATTAAACACTTAATTAATAGCAATCAACCTATTGTTTCAACTCAATTTTATACGCCTTCATACGATTTAATTAAAGTTATTTCAAGTCATAATATAGAACTTAAGTGATGATCATCATTTTTGAAGTAATAGAAAGGGTGTGTTAGGATGAAAAAAATTAATTTACTAATTATCACGGGGATGAGTGGAGCTGGAAAAAGTGTTGTATTAAATAGTTTAGAAGATGTAGGTTATCACTGTATTGACAATTTTCCACCTAAATTATTACCTAAGTTAACAGAGTTAATTATGGGAGCCAGTGAGTATACCGTTAATTTAGCAGTTGTGATTGATTTAAGATCACTAGACTTTGACTCTATTGATGAAATGTTATATTTCTTACAAGATAGTCATTTTGTCAATGTCCATGTTGTTTACTTAGATGCAAATGATACAACACTCGTTAAACGATATAAGGAAACAAGACGTACACACCCATTATCACGCGACACTAATTTGTTAGATGGAATTAATAAAGAACGAGAGTTGTTAAAGCCAATTTTAGATATCTCAGACTTCAAAATCGATACAACAGGTTTAGCTGCTAAAGATTTAAAACAGCAAATTATTACGAAGTATGGAAGTATGGATAAAGATTATTTTAGTGTAACATTTATGTCATTTGGATTTAAACATGGGACACCAATTGATACAGATATTATGTTTGATGTTCGTTTCTTACCTAATCCTTTTTATATTGAAGCCATGCGCCCACAAACTGGATTAGATGAAAGTGTTTATGAGTACGTGATGAGCTTTGAAGAAACAACGACGTTTTTATCTAAATTAATTGACTTGTTACAATTCTTAATTCCAAAGTATAAAGCTGAAGGAAAGTCACAAGTCATTATTGGAATTGGATGTACAGGGGGACAACATCGCTCAGTTGCCATAGCAGAATATTTATCCACTGCTTTTGAAAAAGATTATAAAACAAACGCGACTCATCGAGATATTCATCGCGCATATAAAAAATAGGGGGATTAGATATGGCAGAGTATGATTTAAAGGTTGCTGTCATTGGTGGAGGAACAGGGTTATCTACAATTTTAAGAGGATTAAAACGATATCCAATTGATATAACCGCCATTGTCACAGTAGCAGATGATGGAGGAAGTTCGGGAAGTTTACGATCAGATTTTGATGTCCCGCCCCCTGGAGATATTCGAAATGTTTTAGTTGCTTTATCCGAAGTTGAACCACTTGTACAAGAATTATTTCAGTATCGATTTCAAGGTGAAACAGAGTTAGCAGGTCATCCAACTGGAAATTTATTAATTGCAGCTATGACAAATATTACGGGGGACTTTGCTTCTGCTATTCAAAAATTAAGTGAGGTTTTAAAAGTTAGAGGACAAGTCTTACCAGTATGTAACACACCGTTGTGCTTGTGTGCGGAGTATGATGATGGTACAATCATTCAGGGCGAATCGCTTATTCCTACGATTGAAAAAAAAATTAAGCGTGTTTACTATACTAAACAAGATGCTAAGGCACTTCATGAAGCTGTTGAGGCTATTATGGAAGCAGATTTAGTTTTACTAGGACCAGGAAGTTTATATACTAGTATTATTCCTAACTTATTATTAAGTGAAATTTCTGAGGCGTTAGTTAAGACAAAAGCAGAATGTGTTTATTGCTGCAATATAATGACTCAACCAGGAGAAACAACAGGCTATACAGCCTCTGATCATGTGATTGCTCTAGAAGCACATGCAGGTCATTCGTTCATTGATAAAATCATTGTTAATGATGAGAAAATTAATCAAGAAACTTATGAACGATACTGTGATCAGCAATCAGATGTTGTTTTTATTGATGAGAAAAAATTAAAAAGTATGAATATTGAAGTGATTAAAAGTCGTCTAGTTTCTTACAATAACGTAGGCGAGGTTCGTCATAACACGAAAAAAGTTGCAGCCACAGTTTTTTCATTATTATTAGATATAGAGGAAAAAAGGGAGGGGTGATAAAATGTCATTCGCTTCTGAAACGAAAAAAGAATTAGTTCAAATTCAATCAGATGATTGTTGTGCTAAAGCAGAACTATCAGCACTTATTCGAATGAATGGAGTTATTTCTTTATCAAGTAAAGGTTTAGTTCTTGATTTTGCGACTGAAAATGCCGCGATTGCTCGTCGAACGTTGCAGTTAATTAAGCAGTTATTTGATACTGAGGTTGATTTATTATCGCGAAAAAAAATGCAACTGAAAAAAAATAACGTCTATATTATTCGTATTAAGAAAAATGCTCGTGATATTGCCACAGAATTAGGAATTATGTCTGAAACTGGCTTTGTTTTAGGGATTGCTAAGCATTTAATTGAGTATGATTGCTGTAAAAGAGCCTATTTACGAGGTGCTTTTTTAGCGGGAGGTTCGGTTAATAATCCTGAAACATCATCTTATCATTTTGAAATTTTTACACTTGATGAAGAACATGCGGAAGATCTTAAAGATTTGTTAAATGTTTTTGAACTAAATGCCCGTGTCTTACAACGTAAAAAAGGATATATTACTTATATCAAAGAAGCTGAGAAAATTAGTGATTTTTTAAGGGCGATTGAAGCATATAATGCAGTTTTAAATTTCGAGGATGTACGTATTTTTAGAGATATCCGTAACTCAGAAAATCGTTTAAATAATTGTGAAATTGCTAATGAAACAAAAACAATTGCTGCAGCGCAGCGTCAAATTGATAACATTGAACTAATTGATCTTGTTTATGGAATAGATTCGTTACCAGAACGTTTACAATACGTTGCCAGGTTAAGGTTAGAGTTTCCTGAGGAAAATTTAACTTATTTAAGTGAAATTGCCACGGAACGCGGGATGAAGTTGACTAAGTCAGGCGTCAATCATCGGATGAGAAAGTTGTCCGAAATGGCAGAAGAAATTCGGGAAAATCAGCAAAAACGTTCATTAGAAAAATAAAACTAAAGCGAGATGATTCTTATTAATCGTTTCAACTTAGAAACAAAAGATTAAACCTTATTTGTAACGTCATGTTATGAATAAGGTTTTTATTTTATGAATGAAAACTTACATAGATTTCTAAAAGTTTGACATACTAAAGTTGATTTTGTTCAAAATAAAAACCGCTTACATTAGGGATATTCATGTACTTGTCAATTAAAGTTTAGTATACTATAAATTAGATAAGATGAAGGAGGTAATAACATGACTAAAAAACCTGTAGCATTAATTATTTTAGACGGTTTCGGGTTACGTGATGAAACTGCTGGAAACGCAGTTAAAGCGGCCAAAATGCCAAACTTAGATCGTTTATTTAATAAATACCCTCATAACACATTAGAAGCTTCTGGATTAGGTGTTGGATTACCAGAAGGACAAATGGGGAACTCAGAGGTAGGACACTTAAATTTAGGTGCTGGACGTATCGTTTATCAATCATTAACTCGTATTAACTTAGCTGTTAAAAATGGTGAGTTAAAAAATGATCCAGTGATTGAAAAAGGATGCAAACACGCATTAGAAAACAATAAAAACATTCATGTAATGGGATTATTATCTCCAGGTGGAATTCATTCACACAACGAGCATATGTATGCATTAGTTGAAGCAGCAAAAGCTCAAGGTGCAAAAGAAGTTTACGTACATGCATTTTTAGATGGACGTGATACTGCACCTAAATCAGCATTAGAGTACATTGAAGCATTAGAGACTAAATTAGCTGAAATCGGAATTGGAAAAGTAGCGACTGTATCAGGACGTTACTATTCAATGGACCGCGATAAAAACTATGATCGTACTCAATTAGCTTATGATGCAATGACTCAAGGAATTGGAGAAACTTTTGAATCAGCTAAAGCTGGGGTAGAAGCTTCTTACAAAAATGATGTTTTAGATGAATTCGTTGCACCATTTGTTGTTGATGCAAATGGATTAATCAAAGATGGAGATACAGTAATTTTTGCTAACTTCCGTCCTGACCGTGCACAACAGATTGCAATCGCATTATCTAATCCAGAAAATGTTGCAAACTTTGCTAAAGAAGGAAAACCTGCATTAGATCCATCTAAAGGACCTAAAGATGTTTACTTCATTTCAATGATGTCTTACGGGGATGCGGTTAATGGACCAGTTATCTTTGGATTACAAGATTTAGCTAATACTTACGGAGAAGTTATTTCAGCAAATGGATTAAAACAATTACGTATTGCTGAAACTGAAAAATATGCTCACGTAACATTCTTCTTCGATGGTGGAGTAGATAAAGAAATCGAAGGAGCAACTCGTGTTTTAATCAATTCACCAAAAGTTGCAACTTATGATTTAAAACCTGAAATGTCAGCTTATGAAGTAGCGGATGCATGTGTAGCTGAGATTAATAAAGATGTTCATGATACAATCATTTTAAACTTTGCTAACCCAGATATGGTTGGGCATACTGGTGTATTTGATGCAACAGTAAAAGCATTAGAAGCTGTGGATGAGTGCTTAGGTAAAGTTGTAGATGCAATCATTGCTAAAGGTGGAGTTGCTATTATTACAGCTGACCACGGTAATGCAGAAAAATTAGAAGATGAAAATGGTGGAGCATATACTGCTCATACATCAAATCCAGTTCCAGTCATCGTAACAAAAGAAGGAATCGAATTACGTGACGGTGGAAATTTAGGAGATTTAGCACCAACAATGTTACAATTATTAGGTGTTGAACAACCGGCTGAAATGACTGGAAAATCAATTATTAAATAATTGAATAAACACAAAAGAACGTATCTAATGATACGTTCTTTTTATGGATATTTTTATAAAAATACAAGAGGTATGATCAGCCTAATAACCATTTAGAACCAAAATAAAGATTATTTTAGAGATAAAAAAAGAAAATTATATTGAAAAATATGGTTAATATGTTAGTATAGATATTGGAAAGCCAAGTTAGTTTAGTGGTAAAACAACGCAATGGTAATGCGTAGCCGCGAGTTCGATTCTCGCACTCGGCACCAGTTTATAAGAATATAATCCAGCGACTGTCTGGATTTTTTTATTTTTATAGATCAAGCATAAAGTCTGTTCAGTTAGTGCATATTATTGTAGGTATTTAATTAAAGTATACCTTTTTAGCATTTTTTCTGTAGATTAATAGATTGGTTTATTTTATAAAAAATAGCGCTTACAGCATAAAAACTTCTTTAATATGCAAAAAAATGTATTATAATAAGAAGTGTGAAAATTTTAGAAAAGAAGGAGATGTCATACATGCCTTATATTGTTGATGTATATGCTCGCGAAGTATTAGATTCTCGTGGAAATCCTACTGTAGAAGTAGAAGTAACAACTGAAAGCGGATCTTTTGGACGTGCTTTAGTACCATCTGGAGCTTCTACAGGAATCTACGAAGCAGTTGAATTACGTGATGGAGATAAATCACGTTACTTAGGAAAAGGTGTTTTAAACGCAGTTAAAAACGTTAACGACATCATCGCTCCTGAATTAGTTGGTATGGATGTTACTGACCAATGTGGAATTGACCGTTTAATGATCGCATTAGATGGAACTAAAAACAAAGGAAAATTAGGAGCTAACGCAATCTTAGGTGTATCTATGGCTGTTGCTCATGCTGCTGCTGATTTTGTTGGATTACCATTATACCGTTACTTAGGTGGATTCAACTCTAAAGAATTACCAACTCCAATGATGAACATCATCAATGGTGGAGAGCACGCTGACAACAACATCGACTTCCAAGAGTTCATGATCATGCCAGTTGGAGCTCCAACATTCAAAGAAGCTATCCGTATGGGAGCTGAAGTATTCCATGCATTAAAATCAGTATTACACGGTATGGGATTAAACACTGCAGTTGGTGATGAGGGTGGATTCGCTCCAAACTTAGAATCAAACGAAGCTGCTATCAAAGTTATCTTAGAAGCTATCGAAAAAGCTGGATATGTTCCAGGTAAAGACGTTATGATCGCTATGGACGTTGCTTCTTCTGAGTTCTACAAAGATGGAAAATACGTTTTAGCAGGTGAAGGTGGAAAAGTATTCACATCTGAAGAATTATGTGATTTCTACGCTGAATTATGCGAAAAATATCCAATCATCTCAATCGAAGACGGTTTAGACCAAGACGACTGGGCTGGATGGGATTACTTAACTAAAAAAATCGGTGATAAAGTTCAATTAGTTGGAGACGATTTCTTCGTAACTAACACTGAGCGTTTAGCTGAAGGTATCGAGAAAAACGTTGCTAACTCAATCTTAATCAAAGTTAACCAAATCGGTACATTAACTGAAACTTTCGAAGCTATCGAAATGGCTAAGAAAGCTGGATACACTGCAGTTGTATCTCACCGTTCAGGAGAAACTGAAGATGCTACAATCGCTGACATCGCAGTTGCTACAAATGCTGGACAAATCAAAACAGGTTCTATGTCTCGTACAGACCGTATTGCAAAATACAACCAATTATTACGTATCGAAGACGAATTAGGACAACAAGCTGTTTACAATGGAGTTAAATCATTCTACAACTTAAAAAAATAATTTAATTATTTTTTAGAAGAATATGACTCAAAAAACCCTCTCTTCACTCCGACGAAGAGAGGGTTTTTAATTAGTTACATCAATTAAATTAAGCCTTGATAAATTCAAGGCTTTTTTAGTTGATAATAATTATAATTTGAGTCACCTGTCTACTATCTGAGTTTAATATTTTTATTGTTAAGTTTTTGAAGTTAAATATTTCATCGACTTTAGGAATATATCCTAATTCATTAATAATCCAACCGTTCACACTATTACAATCGGCATCGATCTTAATATTAAGAGTATCAGATAGTTTAGTTAAACTTGTTTGGCCATTAAATAAGTAGGTATTTTCATTAAGTTGTTTGTAGTCATGAATGACTGTATCATGTTCATCCCAAATATCACCCACTAAAACCTCTAAAATATCTTCGAGTGTTACAATACCAAGTGTTCCGCCATACTCATCAGAGATTACAGCAAGTTGTGTTTGAGTTTGTTGAAAGGTAAGAAGAAGCTTAGAAATTTTACTATTAGCGGTCTTATAAATAATTGGCTTAATTAACTGAGATAAAGAGTAAGTGGGTAAATCTTTATATAGGTTAAAATCTTTTTCATGTAAGATTCCAATAATATGATCAATATTTTCTTGATAAACGGGTAAACGACTAAATCCAGTGGTGTAAAACAATGATTGAATCGTTTCTTTTGACGTATCGAGATTAATAGCAATTAATTGAACACGTGGTGTTAAAATATCATCAGCGCATAATTGATTAAACTCAATAGCTGATTTAATTAATTTACTTTCTGTTTCACTAAAGTTACCGTTATGCTTCGCTTCATCAATTAACATTTTAATTTCTTCAGGAGTAATCGATTCAGAACTATCAAAAGAAAAAATGTTAGAAAGTAGTTTTTTCCATTGAGTAAAGATAAAATTTAAAGGCGATAAAATAATGATAAAAAACTTAAGCAGTGGCATTGATAGCATTGCCCATTTCTCTGGAACCTCTCTAGCCAAACTTTTAGGAGAAATTTCTCCAAAAATAAGAATAAGAATAGTCATTACAAGAGTGGAAATACTGACTCCCGTTTTCGGGAAATAAGTTGTAAATAAAATAGTCGCTAATGAAGCTGATAAAATATTAACAATGTTATTTCCAATTAAAATAGTTGAAAGTAATTGATCATATTGCTTTAGAACATTCAATACTTGTTGTGCCCGTTCATGACCACTATTCGTTAAGTGCTTCAATCGAATTTTATTGAGTGATGAAAAAGCTGTTTCTGTCGCTGAAAAGTAAGCTGACATCATAATTAAGAAAATGAGAGTAAAAATGATTAACGGTTGCTTATCCATCATATAATCACATCCTTGTACCTATGTAAGTAATCAAAATTTTCTACAAATGAAAGACTTTTATCAAATAACCTAATGAGGAGTCAAAACCTAAGAGTCGAATTGTTGTCTATCATCTTTTAGGTAAATGTCTTTAATGAGATAAAACTAATTTGAATGGAAATAGACTAGTAGTATATATGTGGATTTAATATAAAATATGTGTTTTTGTTTTATCCTCAAAAACTGAAAAATATGGTAATCTATTAGTACAATCAATAAGGGGGATCATAATGAAACAAATCAAACAATCTATAAATTATAAGTGGCTAAATAGTTTAATTTTTTTAATTGGAGTATTAGTTACGGTACGTATTTTTATTCTTATTTTTCCGATTGTTAAACCTATCTTCTCTGCGATCTATATGATTATCTGTCCTTTTTTAATTGCTACATGTATCGCCTATCTTTTGAATCCAATTGTTGATTTCTTTTGTCGTTTGAAAATTAAACGTTCATATTCAATTTTGATGACGTTTGTTTCGATTATTGGAGGAATCGTTTATGCTATTTTTAGTTTAATTCCAAATTTAGTGATAAGTGTACAAGACATTATGAATCAAGTTCCGACGCTTATGGTGAAAGTAGAGAACTTATTAAAGTCATGGCAATTTGATTATGTCAAACTTTATCAATATGACTTCAGTCACTTATTTTCTCAAAATTCAAAATTTATTGAAATCTTTTCAAAATTCTTATCTACTTTAGGATTATGGATTTCCTCATTTAGTAGTAGCTTTACTTTAGTCATTGGAATGCTGTTATTAGTTCCCGTCGTCTTATATTATATTTTGAAAAATTTCTATGAAATTCGTGAACAGGTAAAATCATTTTTAGTTCATCATCAGCAACATCGACTGTATCATATTTTGAAAGAATCAGAAGAAATCGTTAAAGGATATGTTTCAGGAACGTTGTTAGTATCATTCGTTTTATCCATCATTGCTTCAATCTATTTTTCAATTCTTGGACTAGAAAATGCGATTGTGTTCGGGACGTTGATCGGTTTTTTAAATATCATTCCGTATGTTGGTCAAATTATCGGAACGATTCCAGCTGCACTTTTTGGATTAATGGTTTCGGTATGGACACCGGTGTATGTGGTAGTTGGTGTGATGGCTTTAAATTTCATTGAAGGAAACTTTATTAAACCCCTAGTTTTTTCAAAGTCTATTGATTTTCATCCTGTTATGTTATTAACACTAATTATCATAGGGGGCCAAATCTTTGGTGTGATAGGAATCATCTTTATCATTCCGATTGCAGGAATTGTAAAAGTTATTTGCCGATATGCTTTTGAAGGTTTAAAAGAATGGAAACAAAAAGTTCGCGATTAGCGAACTTTTTTAATGAATGGTACATATTTACAAATGTTAAGCTCTCGTCTTAAATAATAGTTGAAAATATAACATATATATGGTAAAGTTTTGTTATAGTTTAAGGAGGGTTTAGGATGTTCCAATATGGTGTTGAGGATATTTTATTTATGATTGTCTCTGTAATCCTAATTGTTTTAGTGGCTTTACAAAGTTCTAAACAAGGATTAAGTGATTCTCTTACGGGTGGTAACAGCGAGTTATTTAAAAATCAAAAAGAGCGTGGAGCAGAAGCTTACATCGTACGTGCAACCTATATCTGTTCAGTTATTTTTCTTGTTTTAGGATTAATTATTTTTATGAAATAAAGGCTAGGTCCTTATGATCTTTATGAATAGATAATTAACCGGAACTCAAAAGATGATCCGATTAAAGTATCTAAATAACAAAAACTAGTTTTGAAAAATCTGAAATATATTTTATATGAATAAGTTTTTAGTAGTTGAACTGATAATGAAAGTTTAAAATGTATTTGGCTTTTTATAGATAGGTTCAGATTAATTTTTTAAAAAGAATTTTTAAGCGCTACTAATGGTTTTAAAATAGTAGACGATGTCTGGGAAATTGTTTGTCTTAGGATGAAACTTATTCATTACCTAAGACTGATATCAAATGATTACATAAATTTCTGTTTGTATATAGAAGGCTCATATTCAATTAGAATATGAGTTTTTATTTTATTTAAGTATTTTTTCATTCTCATAGAATTTATCTTAGTTATAAAAAACAAGAGGATAACTAATTTAAAGAGATAAAGATCTATTCTTAAAAATGAAGTTTATGTCATGTTGATTAAAAATCTTTAAAAGATAAGTTCATGCATTAGTCTAAATGATCCATTTGAAAAATCTACAAGTGTTTAATTCAAAATAATTATAAGTTTTCTTGTTAAACTAATATATTAGATGAGTTAGCAATCAATTTATCGTCATCATATATTTTTGATCAGTAAATCATAGCTTTTTATTAAATATTACTACTTAATGATAAATTTTGGTTGTTTTTCTAACTAGATGAGAGGATTCGTGATATAAAATAAGTACATTTGTATAAAATAGTGATAGATAAGTCAAATAACGTACTTTGTCTTATAATAGCAAAAAGTGGTTAAATGTTTGTTTACTTATGATAGAATATAACTTATGAGTTGGAGGTGTGCTATTTGCGCAATACAGTATTAGAATTATTAGGATCTAGCCAATATGAGGCGATGACGATCGAGGAATTAGTGGAATATCTACAAATTGAAGGGTCAGATAAATTTAAGGAGTTTGTTAAATTAATGGTGAAACTTGAGGACGAAGGGATTGTTGTTCGTTCAAAAAATGATCGCTATGATTTAGCACGTGATTTAGGTTATTATAAAGGAATTATCTCGATTCATCCTAAAGGATTTGGTTTCGTTGAAATTGATGAAATGGATGATGTTTATGTTCGTAGTGAACATTTAAATGGTGCGTTACATAAAGACACCGTGTTAGTTAAAATCTTACCTTCATCTAAGGGTGATAGCTTAGAAGGGGAAATTGCTCAAGTTCTTGAACGTGGGATGACTGATTTTATCGGAACATATTATGAAATTAAACAAGTAGGGTATGTTAAACCAGATAACTCTCGTTATCATGCCGTAGTGGCCATTCCTAAAAATAAAACTAAAGGAGCCGTTAAAGATCATAAGGTTCGTGTTCGTATTGTGGATTACTTAGAGAACAATGTGGTTAAAGCTGAAGTCACTGAAATTTTAGGACATAAAAATGATCCAGGAATTGATATTTTATCAGTTGTTTATAAGTACGATATCGTTCCTGAATTTAGTGAAGATGCATTAAAACAAGCCGCTGAAATTCCAAATGAACCTGATCATGATAGCTATAAAGGTCGTAAAGATTTACGTGCAGAAACGATTGTTACGATTGATGGGGACGATGCAAAAGACTTAGATGATGCTGTTCATGTTCGTATGCTTGATAACGGAAATTATTTATTAGGTGTTTCAATTGCTGATGTCTCTTACTATGTGACAGAAGGATCACCTCTTGATCGTGAAGCATTTTTTAGAGGAACGAGTGTTTATTTAGTCGATCGCGTGATTCCGATGATTCCACATCGTTTATCGAATGGAATTTGTTCATTAAATCCACAGGTTGATCGTTTAACAATTACGTGTGAAATGGAGATTTCTCCTACTGGTGACATCGTTAGTCACGAGATTTTCCCATCTATTATTAAAACAACTGAACGTATGACCTATAATCATGTCAATCGTATTTTAATTGATGAAGACGCAGAGCTTTGTGAGCGTTATAAAGAGTTAGTTCCAACATTTAAATTAATGTATGAACTATCTAAAATTTTACGTCAAAAACGTCATGATCGTGGATCAATTGACTTTGATTTAGAAGAATCAAAAATTATTGTTGATGAGTACGGTTTTCCAATTGATGTTGTCTTACGTGAACGAGAAATCGCTGAACGTATTATTGAAGACTTTATGTTAGCAGCTAATGAAACCGTAGCTGAACATTTCCATTGGATGGATGTTCCTTTCATTTATCGTGTCCATGAACATCCAAAACCAGAAAAGTTAGAACGTTTTTATAAATTAGCACGTGCATTAGGTTATGAAATTAAAGGAACAAAAGAAAATGTTCATCCGAAAGCATTGCAAATGATTACGGAAGCAGTTCATGGTAAACCAGAGCACGCTGCCATCAATACGATGATGTTACGTTCTTTACAAAAAGCACGTTATAGTGAAGAAAGTTTAGGACACTTTGGACTTGCAGCAGAGTTTTATACACACTTCACATCACCAATTCGTCGCTATCCAGACTTAGTTGTACATCGTTTAATTCGTCGTTATTTATTTGATCAAGATTTATCGAAAGAGACATTAGACTACTATACAGCCGTTATGCCAGAAATCGGTGAGCAAACATCTAAGCGTGAGCGTGATGCGATTGATGCTGAGCGCGAAGTAGAGGATATGAAAAAAGCTGAATACATGACACAATTTATTGATGAAGAATTTGAGGGAGTTATTTCATCTGTGACTAAATGGGGAATGTATGTTGAGTTACCAAATACGGTAGAGGGCTTAGTTCATGTTAATGATTTAACAGACGACTACTATGAATTTGATGAAGATAATTTAGCATTAATTGGTCGTCGAACAAAGGCGATTTATAAAATAGGGGATATTGTAAAAGTTACTGTAGCAGCAGCAAGTAAAGAGGAACGAACAATTGATTTCCAATTAGTTGGAATGAGCAAAAGTCGTCAAAAACGTGGATTTAAGCGAATTGATACGCGTGGAACTTCAACTTCAAAAAATAATCGATCTAAAGATAAGAAGGGAGATAAAAAAGACTATCGCCCTGCTCGTTCACGTAAGTCATCAAAACCATCAGATAAAACATTTAAAAATCCAAAACCAAAAAGAAAAAAATCAAAAGGTACAAAGTCGACAAATCAGACAAAAAATAAAAAGTAGAATAAATACCGAAAGGGAGCAATTAAGTCATGATGAAGAAACTAAAAACTATTAAGTGGCGTAATGTCGTCTTATTCTTATTCGTCATGGTTGGTCTATTAGTATTGGCACAATCGTTTGTGCTACCTGATATGGTTGGATGGGATGTGGATCGTGTTAAGCATTACGAAGCAGCCAATGATATTGATATTGAATATAGCAATGTTTATTCCGACACAGTACCCTATGGAACTGTTATCAACCAACAGAGATGTGAAAAAACAGAAGAGTGCGATATTGTTTTAACGTTTTCTAAGGGGAAAGATGTTTCGAGTAAATCTGATACTGAAATTAAAACGTATCTAAATGAGTTAGTGGAAGAAGAAAGGATACAGGTAGATGATATTATTTATCATGAATCCACGTATTCAACTGAAGTTAACTCAGGTTATGCGATTACTTATGATGCCAATCCATATGAACAAGTCATTGAAATTACATTTTCACTAGGGCCTGAGATTCATGTGTATGAAGCAACGATGGTTGCTGTAGGAGATGTTTTATTACATGATACGGTGTATAATGATTTTCGTTTAGAAGGAGATAGCTTTGATTTTAGTCCATTGTTTGAAAAAATTAATCAGTATATTGAACCAGCAGATTTTGCATTTGCTAATCAAGAGACAAACATTGGTGGAATAGAAGTCGGGCTATCCACTTATCCTAATTTTAATAGTCCTTATGAAATTGCAAGAGATTTAATTGGAGCTGGATTTAATATGTTTGCACGCTCGAATAATCACACCTTAGATAAAGGTGAAGCGGGTGTTGTTGCAGCACAAAAAAATTGGGAAACGTTCGAAGGTATTATTACAGCGGGATCTACAGATTCACAAGAAAAACGTGATGAAATTGCAGTGATTGAGAAAAATGATATAAAGATTGCCTTATTATCATATTCCTATGGATTTAACGGATATGAGGTGCCAGAAGATAAACCTTACTTAGCTAATGAATTTGATTATCAACAAGCAGCGATTGACATTGAAAAGGCAAAGAGTGTATCTGATGTAATTGTCGTTTCGATGCACTGGGGTGTTGAATATTCAAATGTTCCAAGTCAACTTCAAACGGAACAAGCGCAGTGGTTATCAGATCAAGGGGTTCATGTTATTTTGGGAACTCATCCACATGTCTTACAACCAATGGATCGTTTAACTGGACAAAATGGTAATGAAACAGTCGTGGCTTATTCATTAGGTAATTTTATTTCGGGACAAGTTGGACTTGAACGCTTGGTCGGTGGTATTATGAAGTTTGACATTAAAAAAACAACAATTGGTGACGAGGTTCAAATCGAAATTAGCCAACCACAGTTTATGCCAACTTATAACTACGCTGAAAACTCAACATCAGATTATCAGTTAGTCCCACTAGTCGATTCATCACAAGCAGATTATTTTGAATCGATTAAATCATTAATGGAAAATTACTCGGAAAGTGTAGATGTCGTTGATTACATTACTTATAATGAATTAGAGGAATAAAGTTTAAAAAGGTGGTGAAGAGATGCCAAAAGGTGTTGGATCAACAATTGCTCAAAATAAAAAAGCAAGTCATGATTATTTCATCGAAGATACCTTTGAAGCAGGATTAGTTTTACAAGGAACAGAAATTAAAGCCATTCGTGCTGGAAAAGTGAATTTACGTGATTCATTTGTTCGAATCGATAGAAATGAAGCTTTTGTTCATAACATGCATATTGCACATTATGAGCAAGGAAATCGATTTAATCATGAACCTCTTCGTACAAGAAAGTTATTACTTCATAAAAAAGAAATTGCCCGATTAATTGGAGTTCAAAAAATGGGTGGATACTCACTGATTCCATTAAAACTTTATATTAAAGATGGGTATGCTAAACTTCTATTTGGAACAGCCAAAGGTAAAAGAAATTATGACAAACGTCAAGATTTAAAGGCTAAAGACGCAAATCGTCAAATTGAAAAAGCTTTACGTGATCGTCAAAAATACTAATCAGTTTATATAAATCTAGATAATTTTTTCGTATGTTAAAACGGTTAACTAGAATAAACTCTGTGTTAGGATTGAAAATAGTATTAAACTAAAACGATTGTAAAGTGATGAAAGATATTTCTGTATAAAAAAGACAATACAATTTTTTGTATTGTCTTTTTTTGTCTATTCAAATCATGGTGTTAATCAAGATTGAAAGATATGGTAATGGAGTTTAGATGAGTAATATCCTGATTTTTAGCTTTAGTCTAAGATATTAAAGATGATAGGTATATATTTGAAACAACTACCATATAATCTTTGAGGTAGAGCTTTACGGGTGATTAGAGTATCGTCAGAGAATTTAAGGGGGGATTAAATGTTAAAGAGTGAAACACTTAACATCATCGAATTTAATAATGGTCAATCGAAAAAACCAGTGTTAATTAGATATACTATCGTCATTAATTCGAAAGAATCACAACCTTATGATGAGGATGCACTAAAGTTTATTAGTTTGTTAAAAAGCTTACCTAATGAGTTTAAAACAGTTGAGTTATACTATGAAGTTGCAGATGCTAAGATCACACACCTTGCTCGCCAACGTATTACCGTGAAAGTCAATCAAGAATTATATTCTACTTACATATTAGAGGATGATTTAGATATTTTCTTTAACTTATTGAGATTATTTAAAAACTATGAATATTATGTTGAAGGATATGAACAGAGTGTTAGTCCATTAAACCTAGAAGAAGCATTGAACTTATATGTATAATGGTAGATTAGTTTTCAATATAGAGTGTAGTTTGTCTAAGTGTTAAATCAATAGACTGCAGAGATATATGATATATGGAATGAGGAAGAGAATCTTCCTTTTTTTATAGGAATAATTTAAAAAAATAAATATTTTTAATAAATATGGAACACTATACCTATTAGATTCGTCTAATTTAATGTAAAAGAACAGAGGATTTCTTTATAATGAATATTATGAAGTAATCAAATAATGGAGGAACCTAATATGAAAAAGATTAAATTAATCATGATGGCTGTATTAGTAACAGTCTTAGCAGTCGGATGCAGTAAAGGAGCAGAAAACAATACATCAACGAGTGAAGTATCTCCTGAAGTTATTATCACGAAGATTCAAGAATTATTATCAACTTCTTATGATATTCCATTACAAGACGGAGCATTACCAGGATATAATGTGATCGATATGACAGACCCAGAACAAATGTTAATGTATGAAGGAACATTTAATACAGAAGATATCGAGTCAGGATATATTTTACAACCAATGATGAATGTAAAATCTGAATTAGTAATGGTAGCGAAAGCTAAAGATGCAACTGCTTTAGAAAATATTAAAGCTGGATATGAAAAAGTATTATCAGATCAAGATGCTATGTGGTCTCAATACTTACCAGATCAATATGAATTCGTTAAAGGAAATGTTATTAAAACACAAGGAAACTATGCGTTATATGTAACAAGTGAAAAAGCAGAAGAGATTGTTAAGCTTTTTGAAGAACAAGTAAAATAATAAGTAATAAAAGTAGATTGAGTTTTGCTCAATCTTCTTTTTATATGATGGGAGGTAAAACGAGTGGTTTTTAGTAGTCTAGTTTTTTTGTTTGTTTTTTTACCAATAACCTTATTGTTTTATTTTATCGTACCAAGAAAATATAGAAACTTCATATTATTAATCGTCAGTCTTATTTTTTATGCCTGGGGAGAACCTGTATATATTGTCTTGATGTTATTTTCGACGGTTATCGACTTTATTAACGGGCTATTAGTTGAGAAGTATGCTGATCAACCTAAAAAAGCAAAAAAGGTCGTTATATTTGCTGTTATTGTTAACTTAAGTTTATTAACGTTCTTTAAATATTCAGGTTTTATTGTTTCAAACGTAAATGCACTTATAGGTACAACTTTTACAGTGCCTGATATTGCACTTCCAATTGGGATTTCATTTTATACGTTTCAAACGATGTCTTATACGATAGATGTCTTTAGAAAAGATGCTCCTGCACAAAAAAATATCATTAACTTAGGGGCCTATGTTACGATGTTTCCTCAGTTAATAGCGGGGCCGATTGTACGCTATCAAACCGTAGCAGAGCAACTCAATCATCGTAAAGAAACACAAAGCTTATTTGCTAGTGGAGTCGAAAGATTTGTGATCGGATTAGGTAAAAAAGTATTATTAGCCAATAACATTGGCTTGTTGTGGAGTCAAGTTTCATCTATGGCTATATCTGAGCTAACCGTGATGACTTCATGGCTAGGGGTTATTGCATTTGGATTACAAATTTATTTCGATTTTAGTGGATATTCAGATATGGCAATTGGGCTTGGAAGAATGTTTGGATTTGAATTACTAGAAAACTTTAACTATCCTTATATTTCACAAAGTATCACAGAGTTTTGGCGCCGTTGGCATATCTCACTTGGAACTTGGTTTAGAGATTATGTGTATATTCCTTTAGGGGGAAATCGAAAAGGAAAATGGCGAACATACTTAAATGTTTTTATCGTTTGGTTTTTAACAGGACTTTGGCATGGTGCAAGTTGGAACTTTATTTTATGGGGACTTTATTTTGGAATCATTATTACTATTGAAAAAGTCTTTTTAATGAAATGGTTAAGTTATGCTCCACGTTTAATTAGACATTTGTATACGTTAGTGTTATTAATCATTGGATGGGGATTGTTTGCTTTTGAAAATCTTTCTTATTTAAAAGATTATTTTAGGGTCATGTTTGGTTTTAAAGAAGTAGCTCTATATGATCAGGTTACGCTTTACTACTTAATGACAAATGGAGTATTATTAATCATTCTAGTCGTTGCTTCAACGCCACTTGCTAAACAAATGTATCAAAAGTTAAAGCAATCTAAGCGAGGAGAATTACTTGACGTTGTCTTATCGCCTATTGTTTGTTTATTAATTTTAATTCTTTCGACTGCTTATTTAGTGGATTCTGCTTATAATCCATTCTTGTATTTCCGCTTTTAAAGGAGGTTGTTTCATTGGATAAAATAAAAAATAAAATTATTATCATCACCTTTTTAGTTTTTATTTTTGGATTATCGTTAGTTAATGTCATAACTGAAGACCGTGAAATTTCAGAATCAGAAAATCGTCCACTACAGCAGCTTCCTTCTTTTTCATTTGAACGACTAATATCAGGTAAGTATACTCAACAATTTGATCAATACATGATGGATCAATTCGTTTTAAAAGATGCTTGGGTTGGATTGAAGTCTGATGTTGAGCGATTATTTTTTCAAAAGAAAGAAAATAACGGGGTTTACTTCGCTGAAGATTATTTACTAGAGATGTTTACTGAAGCGGGACCTTATTATGAAAAAAATTTAGAGGCTATTAATGCTTTTCATGAGAAGATGCCTAATATTTTAGCAACAGCTATTTTAGTTCCAACAGCTGTAAAAATCTATGAAGAGAAATTACCGTTATTTGCTCCAGTTTATGATCAAAATGAAATGCTAGAAGTAGCACAAACCGAGTTAACGATTGACTTTGTTAATCCATATACTGTGTTAAATCAACATAAAAATGAGTATATCTATTATAAAACAGATCATCACTGGACGACACTAGGTGCCTATTACGTTTATCAACAATTAATGAGTGACTGGGATATGACGCCTTATTTAAATTACAATATTGAGACAGTTTCAACTGAGTTTTATGGAACTTATTATTCTAAAGCTAATAATTATCATTTAAGTCCAGATGAAATTGACGTGTATTATCCACAAGATGAGACATCGTTTACAATAACTTGGGATGATCAAACAGAGGCTTTAGAAGGACTATATAATGAAGATTACTTAAGTAAAAAAGATAAGTATTCGATGTTTATCAATGGAAATCACCCATTAACGATTGTCAAAAGTAGTGTTAAAAATGGTGAAAAGTTAATCATCTTTAAAGATTCATATGCGCATAATTTTGTTCCTTTTTTAGCAATGAATTTTGAGGAAATTCACTTAATTGATTTGCGTTATTTTAACTTAAATCCATATGATTATATTCGAGAGCAAGAGATTGAACGAGTTCTGTTTTTATATAATTTATCATCATTTGGATCAGATTCAACCATTAACAAGTTGAAAGTGTTAAATTAATTAGTTATAGAAAAGTTAAAGTTAAGATTACAATAAGAAAGGGTTGATTCTTAATTAAGAATCAACCCTTTGTTTATTTTTTCGTGCTTTGTCTTTTGATTAAATAACTCTCAAGCATATTAACGCCTTGATACATGATTAGGGTACAGATTGCTAAAACAAAGACCCCCATCATAACTAAGTCAAGTTTGAAAACCTGTCCACCATAAACAATTAAATAACCAATTCCAGCACGCGAAGCAATAAATTCACCGACAATGACTCCAACCCAAGTCATCCCAATATTAATTTTAATAAGATTAATCATATTAATACTATTTGCAGGAAGAACTAATTTGGTTAGAATTTGCCATTTACTTGCATGAAAGCTTTGCATTAACTTAATTTTCTCATCATCAACCGTAATGAAATAATTATAGGCTGACATAATGGTTACTGTAATCGATGTAATGATGGCAATCGCAATAATTCCCTTTGTACTCATTCCCACCCAAACAATTAAAATAGGTGCTAGTGCTGTTTTGGGAAGGGCGTTTAAAACAACAAGAGCAGGATCAAGAACTTTTGCTAGTTTATTTGACCACCACAAGCAAATCGCAATAAATACGCCTCCAAGGGTTCCTATTACTAGTCCTACGAGTGTTTCATACAGTGAGATTCCTAAATGTTTAAAAATTTCACCCGTTGAGATATATTTCATTAATAAACTCCAAATCGCTGATGGTTTACTAAAAATAAAATCATCAATCACTCCATAACTAGCTAACATTTCCCATAAAATTAAAAACGAAAGACAAAATAAAATTTGAAGCCAATGAATCTGTCGCGCTTCTTTTTTTATACCTTTTAGATAATTAAGATAACCAGAAGAAGCCGATTGTTTATTTTTCATTGTTTTGCAACTCCTTCCAGAATAAATCGAAGTAGTCTTTGAACTCAGGAGCTGTACGAGCAGTGAGTGGTGTTTTTTCACCAGCTGTCGTTAGTTTAATTTGATGGACACTTTGAATCGTTGTTGGGCGATGGGTTAAAACAGCTACTGTATCTGCCATAGATATAGCTTCTGAGATATCATGTGTAACTAAGATAGCAGTTTTGTTTTCTTTTTTTATAATTTTATAAATATCGTCTGTCACAATCAAACGTGTCTGATAATCAAGACCTGAAAAAGATTCATCAAGCAGTAAAATATCAGGATTTAATGCGAGCGTTCGAATAAGAGCTGCCCGTTGTTTCATTCCACCAGATAACTCTCTAGGAAAATTATTTCTAAAATCCCACAAGTCATAAATCTCTAATAATCGTTTGATTTCAGCTTGAGCCTCATCCGTTAGTTTGTGTTGAATCTCAAGGCCAAGTGTTATATTTTTTAGAATTGTTCTCCATTCAAATAGATGATCTTTTTGAAACATATAACCAATTTTTTTATCATAAGTGTCTACTGTTCCCCCAGTCGGTTCAAGTAGGCCTGCGATTATATTTAAAATCGTTGATTTTCCACATCCTGAAGGGCCGAGCAAAACTAAAATTTCGCCTTCTTTTACAGAGAAGTTAATATCTCTTAAAATTTGCCGCTCTTCCTCTGAAGAGTAGAAATCTTTATAGACATGGTTCATTTCTAGTACGATTGACATATTGAGTCACCTCCGTTTTGCGTCTATACTATATAGTATTAAGAGAGTAAAAAAACTGTACCTTAGAATGAAAATAAAAAGATTTAGCGCCTTATACAAGAGCTAAATCTTTTCGATCACTAGTTATTTTATATTAGAAATTGCATTTTCAGCATAAGTCGTATCAACGACAGCATCGTAAGGTGCGCGGGTATCTAATTGATCAGCAAGTTGCATAATATCCATTAAATTATTAAGGCTATCTTCTTTTAGAAGTGGAGTATCTGCCCATGCATCGATGGAACGATAACGATCAATAACAGTTACTAAATCTTCTAATTCCATATCTGGGAAGAATTCATGAATAGATTGTGCAATTTCTTCGCTTGAATGAGTAGCTACCCACTGTTGTCCTTTATAAACAGCGTTTGTAAAGTTTTGAATCACATCTCCATTTTCACTGATATAAGATTTAGTAGCACTGTAGCAGGTAAAAGGAATATTGTCAGTTTGTTCACCGATTGAAGCAACGATATAGCCTTTTCCTTGTTTCTCCATGGTTGTTGCTAATGGTTCAAATAAAGTGACATACTCAGCATCAAGTCCTGTGAATGCTCCTGCCATAGCATCAAATGAAATATCAGTACGCACATTAACTTCAGCGGTTGGATCATCAGGGCGTGCATCAAGTCCGTTAGCTTTTAAGACGTATTCAAGGGTCATTTCAGGAACTCCACCTTTACGTCCTCCAATTACTTCAGAACCCGCTAAATCACTAAATTTAAAATCGTCTATTGGATTTTTAGAAACTAAGAAACTACCATCTCTTTGAGTCACTTGAGCAAAGTTAATCGGTTGATCTTTTCCACCCTCGTTATAAACATAAATCGTTGCCTCAGGTCCCATAAATCCAACTTGAACTTCCCCAGAGATTAAAGCCGCCATTGCTTTATCGGCACCACCGGCATTAATTAACTCAATTTCAAGACCTTCTTCTTCAAAAAAACCTTCGCTAATAGCAACATAGTGTGGCGCATAAAAAACAGAATGAGTGACTTCAGCCACTTTTATTTTTGTTAACTCATCCGTTTGTTGAGTACATCCAGCTAAAACACCTGTAAATAAAAAAGCTAAACCAAAAAAGGTAAACGTATTCTTAAACTTTTTCATAGGAAACCTCCTTATCACCGAATGATTAGTTTTCGGCCTAACATATCGTATTACAACTAGGCAAAAGATGTGTTATAAAAAATAATGAATATTTTTTTGATCGTCTCATAATAAAAGGAATATTGGACATAATTGTAAGTGAGAGTAGTAGATATTCACTTTTTTTCGACAAGTCTTGATAAATTATTATTTTTTAACAGGAAATTCATTGACTTAAACTACTATTATTCTTTAGAATGATTAATGAACGCTAAAAATCTATAAAGCAAGAAAATACTAAATGATTATACGTATCCATACAAATTAAAAATAAAAGGATGCATAATTTTGGAGGTTAGTTCAATGGAAGTAAGATTAGAGGGCATTACAAAAAGCTTTGGCAATTTTACAGCAGTTAATAATTTAAACGTTACAATTGAAGATGGAACATTAGCTGGACTTTTAGGACCATCTGGTTGTGGAAAATCTACAACATTATATATGATTGCTGGTTTAGAGAAACCAACAAGTGGTCGTATTTATTTTGGAGATGAAGATGTAACAGATTTACCACCAGAAAAGCGTGGAATTGGTTTAGTGTTCCAAAACTATGCGTTATATCCTCATATGACAGTACGTCAAAATATTATGTTCCCACTTGAAAATGCAAAAGTTCCTAAAGCAGAAGCATTAAAAACTGCTCAAGAAATGGCGGACTTAGTTCAAATTGGACACTTAATGGATCGTAAACCAGGTGAATTATCTGGGGGTCAACAACAACGTGTAGCGATCGCTCGTGCTATTGCAAAAAAACCACGTGTATTATTATTAGATGAGCCATTATCAAACTTAGATGCTCGCTTACGTTTAGAAACACGCGAAGAAATTCGTCGTATTCAACAAGAAACTGGAATCACAACGATTTTCGTAACACACGATCAAGAGGAAGCGATGAGTATTACGGATTCAATCGTTTTAATGAAAGATGGAGTATTACAACAAAAAGAAGCACCTCAAGAAATGTATCGTAAACCTGCTAATCAATTCGTTGCCTCATTCATGGGAACTCCACCAATGGGATTCATGAATGGTAAAGTAGAAGGTGGAAAAATCTTAATTGGTTCATTAACATTAGGTCATACTGAAATTCAAGATGGAGAAGTGATCGTTGGGGTTCGTCCAGAATCATGGCGCTTATCAGAATCTGAAGGTGTAGAAGCAACAGTAACAATGGTAGAGGTTATTGGACGTGATACATTAATGACAGTTGATATTGCTGGACAAAAAGTAAGATGTTTAATCGATTCAGATTACGAAGTAAAAGTATCTGATGTCATTAAATTAACAGTTAAGCCACAAGCAATCCATTTATTCGATGCAGCTTCAGGTCATCGTTTAGTAGGGTAGGTGTAAATAATGAAAAAAAAGGCTAATCTATCGAATGCTACTAAAACTACCATTAAACATAATTTTTTAGGTTATTTATACTTATTACCAACATTAGTTATTACTTTAGTATTCGTTGTCTATCCATTAATCATGTCGTTCAGAATGGGATTCTATGAGAAGTATAATTACTATACTGAAGTAGGAACTGGATTTGGGTTATCAACATTTAAATTTGTTTTAAACGATCCAAATTTCCAAAAGGCATTAATGAATACATTCTTAATTGTTATTGTTGCAGTACCAGTATCTATGATTATTGCATTAGCAATTGCGTTACTTTTAAATGCTGGAATTAAGGCGAGTAAAGTATTCCAAGCCATTTATTTCTTACCATATGTTACATCAGTTATTGCAATCGGAATCGTATGGAGCTGGTTATTCCATAGTGACTTTGGATATATTAATCAGTTTTTAGGATTATTTGGTGTAGAACCAATTCAGTGGTTAAATGATCCTAAAATGGCAATTTGGGCATTAATCATTTTCAATATTTGGAGTGGTCTAGCATTCAAGATTGTAATCTTCTTATCAGGATTACAAAATATTGACCCACAATATTATAAAGCAGCACAAATTGACGGAACACCAAAATGGAAGGTGTTTAGCCGTATTACATTACCGTTACTATCACCAACTGTCTTTTTCTTAACGATTACGTCAGTTATCGGAAGCTTCAAAGTTTACAATGAAGTATTCGCTTTATTTGGTGGTAAACCAGGACCAGCTAATAGCTGTATGACGGTTGTATATTATATCTATGATATGTTCTACGGATCATCACAAGTACATAAAGCAGCAGCAGCTTCAATTATTTTATTTGTGATTATCTTAATTATCACAGGTATTCAAATGGTATTAAGTAAAAAATTAGTTCATTACAAATAGGGAGTGTGCTCAATGGAAGGTAATACAAATAAGGTTACGTCAGTATGGGCTAAAGTGTTAATTTACATTGCGCTATCACTTGGAGCAATTGTTATGCTTTTCCCGTTTATCTTCATGATTTTAACGTCATTAAAAACATATTCTGAATCAATTGCTGTGCCACCAAAAATTTTCCCAAGTATCGCACAGTTTGATAACTATAAAACAGCAATGGAGATGGCTCCATTCGATATTTACTTCAAAAATACAGTTATCTCGGCAGTTGGAAATACAATATTAACGATATTTGTAACTATCTTTGCTGCATTTGCATTTACAAGATATAAGTTTTTTGGAAGTAACACAATTTTCACTTTATTATTAGCAACAATGATGGTTCCTGGAGAAATGTTAATCATCCAAAACTATCAAACAGTTTCTGCGTTAGGATGGATCGATACGTTCAAAGGATTAATCATCCCTTATATTGCGAATGTGTTTTATATTTTCTTATTAAGACAATATTTCATGCAAATTCCGGAACAGTTATATAAAGCAGCTAAAATTGATGGATGTAGTGATTGGAAGTACTTATGGAAAATTATGATTCCAAATACGATTAGTGCGATTGTAACGATTGCAATCTTAAACTTCATTGCAAGTTGGAATGCATTCTTATGGCCATTATTAATCACAAACAAAGATAGTATGCGTGTTTTAACGATCGGTTTAACACACTTTACAAATGAATCTGGATCACAAGTTCATTTACAAATGGCAGCCGCAACAATCATTATTATTCCAGTAGTAATTATTTACTTATTCTTACAAAAGTATATTATTAGTGGAGTAACACGTGGAGGATTAAAAGGTTAGGGTAACCTCATCTATAATCGTTAATTAAGCGTATTAAAGGAGTAACTCCTTTTATACATATATAATTCAATGTAAATTGAGTAGGAGGACTACAAAGTGAAGAAATTAATGACATCTTTATCACTTATGGCTGGGGTAACTACTTTAGCAGCATGTTCAAGTGGTAACAAAGAACAAACACCTGAAACATCAGAGATCGTAACGACAATTGAAAGTCCAGTAACGATTGAATTTTGGCATGCAATGTCAGGAACAAATCAAGAAGCTGTTGATGCGTTAGTTGAGCAGTTTAACTCAACAATTGGGGCTGAAAAAAACATTACGGTTAAACCTGTATATCAAGGACAATATACAGATTTAAAAACAAAAACAACAGCTGCATTAAAATCAGGATCAGTACCAGCAATTGCTCAAGCATATCCTGATTGGGTTGCTGAATATTTACAGTCAGGTTCAGTAGTAAACCTAACTCCATACATCGAAAACACAGAAGTTGGAATTAACGATTTTGATGATATCATCGCATCATATCGCGCTGAAAATAGTCAATATGAAGGTGGACAATTCTATTCATTACCATTTAATAAATCAACAGAAGTTTTATACTACAATAAAACGTTCTTTGAGGAAAATGGTTTAACTGTTCCAACAACTTGGGAAGAATTAGAAACTTTATCAGCGACTATTAAAGAATTAACAGGAAATCCTGCATTTGGTATTGATTCACCACAAAACTACTTCATCACAATGGTTCAACAATTTGGTGGAGAGTATACAAACTCTCAAGGTGAAGTGTTATTCGGTGAAGATAATGCTAAAGCTGCTATTGAGGCTTTAGAGTTATTAAAACGTAATACAGATGCTGGATACTGGCGTTTAGCAGGAGAAGATAAATATCTTTCTGGACCATTCATGAGTGAATTAGTGTACATGTACACAGGATCATCTGCTGGATATTCTCATATTTCATCAGCTGATTTTGAAGTTGGAGTAGCTCCAATTCCTCAAGTTTCTGATGAAACAGGAGCAGTTATTCAACAAGGAACTAACGTTGTTGTATTTGATCAAAACAAATCATCAGAAGAAGTTTATGCAGCATACGAATTTGCTAAATATTTAGCATCATATGAAGGAAACTTAGCGTTCTCAACAACGACGTCATATTTACCAATTCGTGAATCAGTAATTGCTTCTGATGAATATCAAAACTACGTTGTAGAAGCTAACGATCAAACTAAAGTAGTAGGTCCAGAACAAGCAGATTACTACTTCTATGATCCATCATTCTACACAGATACATATTCTTCATATAACGTACGTACTGCAGTTGGACAAGCAGTAGAGCAAGTTGTATTAAATGGTGTATCTCCAGAACAAGCAGTTCAAGAAGCTCTTAACTCTTTAAAATAAATAAGAAGCTTAATAGTTAAATAGAGGTAGACTTCTACCTCTATTTTTCTTTATAATTAGTAAAAAAAGGAGGATTAAATACATGACAATTCAAGAAAAGATTATTAATAAAATTAAAGAATATCAGACCATTATTATTCATCGACACGTGATTCCAGATGGTGATGCCTATGGTTCATCGTTTGGTTTAGCTGAGTTGATACGTACCACATTTCCAGATAAAAAAGTATATGTCGTTGGTGAAGAGTTAGATTATTTAAACTATATAGGAACAACTGATAAAATTGAAGATTCTGTTTACAATAATGCTCTTGTTATAATTACTGATACGTCAAATGCTGCACGTATTTCAGATGATCGTTGGAGATTAGGAACTTATAAAATTAAAATTGATCATCACCCATTTTCAGATGAATATGCAGATATTGAATGGATTGACACATCATATACCTCAACGTGTGAAATGATCACATCTTTACTCATTGAACAACAATTAAAAATAAGTGATAATGGCGCACGCTGTTTATATAATGGAATCATTTCTGACACAGGACGTTTCTTATTTAGAGGGGTTTCGGAACAAACATTACGTTACGCGTCTACGCTACTAAAATATGACTTTGATATGATTGAATTATATGCACATATGTATACTCAATCTAAATCACTTGTACGTTTTAAAGGTTATGCATTATTAAACTTTAAAGAAACGAATAACGGGGTTGGTTATCTTAAATTAACGGATGAACAATTAAAAGAGTTTAATATTGATGAAAACTCTGCTTCATCACAAGTAAATACACTTGCCAATATTGAAGGAATTAAGATTTGGGCATTTTTTGTTGAGGATAAAGCTCAAGGAGATATCCGTGTCAATTTACGTTCAAGTGGAGCAGCAGTTAATGAAGTTGCTAAAAAATACGGTGGTGGTGGTCATCTTCAAGCCGCTGGAGCACGTGTTAATTCATGGGATACGATTGATGAAATGATTAAAGATTTAGACCAATTAGCACAACAAAATTAAAGGATGATAAGATGAAGATTTTAATTACAAATGATGATGGAATTCAAGCACCTGGAATTCATGCATTAGCTGATATTGCCTCAAATTATGGTGAAGTATATGTGGTTGCGCCACATACGAATAATAGTGCAGTTAGCCATGGAATTACGATGCGTCGACCATTAAAGTCATATCCAACGGTTGTGAAAGGTGCCACATTAGCTATGGGGATTGATGGCACACCTGCTGACTGTGTCAAATATGCTTTAGCTCATTTAAAAATCAAGCCAGATGTCGTGTTATCTGGTATTAACGATGAACGCAATGTTGGAACAGATGTTTTATACTCTGGGACAGTTTCAGGTGCTATTGAAGCTAATTTATGTGGATATCCAGCCATTGCTGTTTCTACAACCGATTCAAATTTTAAAGTTGTGGTAGATCATTTTCCTAATTTATTTGAAAAATTATTATCTGGTTTATTAACATCGGATACAACCATTAATATTAACTTTCCATCATTAGAGACGCCAAAAGGAGTTAAAGTGACGACGGTAGGAATCAGTCGATACGATGAGACTTATGTTGAAGAAGAAGACGGACATCGTTTATCAGGTCCGCTAATTGATATTGATCAGCCTGAAGAAACAGACGTTAAATCAATCATGAATGGCTATATTACAGTTACGCCTTTAAAATTTAAACTTTATGATGATGATAAAATTAATGAGTTTATGAAAGTATTTTAAAAGCAATGGTATTATCTAAGTAAACAAAAAAGAGAGGCTACCTCTCTTTTTTATTTATTTAGATAATAGGTATGGTCGTTATCTTTTGTTGCTGACCATATGATTTTAAAATATGTTCAAGGATATTCATTCCTTTAATCAGTTGTTCCTCACTACAAGCGGCAAAGCTTAAACGAATATACTGTTTCATTTGATCAGCGTGATTGGCGGTAAATGTTGAACCTGGCATGACTAATAAGGAGTGTTGTTGACAAGCTTCACATAACGTTTTTGCATCAAGATAAGAAGGAAGTTTCACCCAAAAGTGTAATCCTCCATTAGGTTCATGAAAGCAAATCCCATACTGTTTTAACTTTTGAAGTTTTAAAAGCATCAGATGATATTTTTTTTCGTAGATATTTTTCATCTGAGTAATGTGTTGAGTCCAATCACCTTCGCGTAAGTATAAATCAACCGTTCTTTGAATGAGTCCAGAAGAAGAGATATCGGTATGATGTTTTGCATTTAGAATGGACATAGCTAATTGAGGAGGAACAACCATGAATCCGATGCGAAGACCTGGCATTAATAATTTGGAGAAGCTCTTGATATAAATCACTCGTTGATAAGGATCGCTTGATTTAAAGCTTTTTGAGGATGAATCTGAATTAAAACAAATTTCAGACATGGAATCATCTTCAACAATATAGAAATTATATTTTTCAGCTAACTCAATAATTTTATTAATTTTTTCTTGAGAATAAGAAATCGTTGAAGGATTTTGAAATTTACTCATGAGATAAAGAAGTTTAGGTTGATATGTTTGAATAAGCGTTTCTAATTCATCCACATCTAATCCATCCTCCTCAATTGGTACTTCGTGAATCGTTACTTCACGAGAACTGAAAGCAGCTAAAGCCCCTGTATAAGTGGGGCATTCGACAATAATATGATCTTTTGAATTTAATATTGCCTTAGCAATAATATCGATTCCTTGTTGAGCACCTGATACAATTTGAAGATAGTCAGGTGAGGTGTTAATGGAATAGTTTTTCTTTAAGAATAGACAAAGACTTTCTCTTAAAGGAGCGTAGCCGTTACTTTCTTGATAACCAAAAACGTATCCTTGATCACGGTCTAATACGATATTGAGATACTTTTTAAAAGCGGTAATCGGAAAAACACTAGGATCAGGGGTTGCACTAGCAAAATTAATTTCATTTTCACCTAGTTGAAGATGCTGATGAGCGATTGACGGTGTAGAATGATTTTTAATAATAGGCGGTTGTTGAGAAGGCTCTTTTTCTAAAATAAAATACCCGCTTCCTTTTTTAGCTTGAATGAGTTCTTTTGTTTCAAGATATTTATAAGCAGATACAATGGTTACCGTATTAACACCAAGAAAGGTGGCCAGTTTTCTAATAGAAGGAAGCGATGAACCTGGGGATAATTGCTTCGTTTCAATCAATTGCTGTAATTGATTAGCTAGTTGTAAATACATGGGGATTGATTTGTTTTTATCTAAGTGTATAGAAATAGGAAGCATCCTGATCAGTCCTTTTGAGATGATTAGTTTATCTTTATTAAGAAGTCAGTATAAACTGTTTCGATACAGTTATTATAAAAGATGGATACTATAATGTAAAGAACGTAAGATTGTGACACAGATCTATAAAATAATTCATTATTATTGAGTTACGATTAATAGTTAGAATAATGTCATCGTCACTGCGATACACGGATAAGGGGTAAAGTATCATTTCTATGTTGACGACATCACATTCATGAATTAGAGAATCCTTAAGAATAAAACTTCAAAACAACCAAATACTAATAGTATCTTGAAGAAAGTATGTGATAGAAATGAAAAGACTCGTTGGGAAAATCATATTTTGTTTAATTTTTATCTTTTTAATGACAGTAGCAATCATTGATTATCATGAATCAGATAGAAATACGAGTCAGCCTGTTTCAACTATTTCTGTCGTTCATTACATCAGTCAGCAAGAAGCAGAAAAGTTACTGAAGGAAACGAAAGGTACTATTCTAATAGATGTTAGAAATAATAGTGAATATATAGCGTCTCACTTAGAAAATGCGATTAATATTCCAAGTAGAGAACTAAACGAACATTTGAATGAACTTGAGATCTATAAGGATAAGACGATTATTCTTTATTGTCAATCAGGTCATCGAAGTAAAACGGTAGCTTTACAACTAGAGGCCTTAGGATATAAAAATCTATATGTCATTGAAGGCGGTATAAATTAAAACATCTCTTAAATGAGATGTTTTTTAATATTTGAAGTTTTTTGAAAAATAAGTAAATAATCCTAACAAAAATTGGAGTTATTAATATATTATATTGTAGCTCAAAGAAAAACGAAAGGAGGCGTTGAAATGAAAAGATGGAATTCTTATAATCAGTCAAACGATGTGAACGAAATCAAAACATTTGAGCCTTCTGTTCAAACCTTTGAGTCTACACCTCAGAGTCGTTCGAATCAATCTGATTATTCTGAGACTATAAGATGCGACATTCCAGTCATCGTAACAAGAATTGAACATCATCATTATTGCCATCAATATATTTATAGACCAGTCACAAAAAAAGAGGTTAATCATTATCATCGAGGCTCACAATTCTTCAAAAAAAGTTGTGACAAAGGTCAAAATACTGATAAGCAATAATGCCACTAATTTTTCTAAAAAAAAGGAGATATAAACATTATGAAACAATATGGTTGTTCACGTTTTATGGGTAAAGAAGAAGAAATGAAATATCAAAAACCTTGCTATGACGAAGAAAAATGGTATCCAGAAGAAGACGAATGCGAATTCGAAAAAGAAGAAAAATGGGGATGTAAACCACAACGTCCAGAACATGGATGTAGATGTAAAGTAGTGGTTGAGCCAACTGTATACTGTAAAGAAGAAAAACACTATCGTCATTGTGTAAAACACATTGTGCCAGTCGTTTGCAAACAAGTAGAAAATCATCACTATGATCATGAATATATTATTGAGAAAAAAGTGGTTAAAGAAAATAACCGCTACGATCATGGTCGTCGTAATGAAGATTGGTGCAAAGTTGCAGGTTGTGGTCGAGGAAAAAATGAAGACTGCGGTTGTGAATACTAGTCTGTTTTAAGTTGACGAATTGTCAATACAAATGCGACACTTGCTCATGAAATAGATCAAATGAAGTTTTCCAACCTAAACATTTTCGTGGTCGATGGTTAATGAGGCAGAGTGCCTCATTAACCTCTTTTTCAGTTACTCGTGCCAAGTCGGTCTTTTTCGGGAAGAATTCTCGAAGTAATCCATTGGCATTTTCATTACTTCCTCTTTGCCAAGAGGAATAAGCATCTGCGAAGTAAACAGGGACCTTTAAATCAGCCTCTACTTTGGAATAACAGGCAAACTCTTTTCCTCGATCAACGGTATAGGTTTTGAACGTGTCGTTAGGGAAGTGTTCATATAACTCTTGAATCGCTCGATACATCTCTGAAGCCGAGCGATTTTCTATTTTCACGGCCATATAAAAGCGTGTTTGACGTTCAACAAAGGTCGCTAAACAACCCTTACTTTTTCCACGACTTGAAACCACTGTATCTAATTCCCAGTGTCCGAATGTTTGGCGCTTTTTAACCTCTTTGGGGCGTTGATGAATCGAGGTTCCAATGTTAAATCGCCCACGTGTTTCTCGTGGTTTTCGACGCTTTCCTTTTTGTCTTAAACAGCTTAAATCTCCTGATAAAATCGTACCATCATAAATCCAACGATAAATGGTTTTAAATGAAATCACACCCTTTAAAACCGTATGAGAAATTTGTTCAGGCGACCAGGTTAACTTCAAATAGTGTTGAATGGTTTGAATGAGTTCTTCAGACTTTACTTCTTTACGGTGACAAGCTAAACGTCGTTTTCCGGCTAATTTCTCTGCTAGCTCAGCCTGATAAGTTTTCTGAGTATTTCGTTTCAATTCACGAGCAATGGTCGAGTGATGTCGATTCAATTGAGCTGCAATCTGTCTTGTCGAATAGCCCATTTTCAAAAGAACTTCTATACGTGTACGTTCAAATGTGGTAAGATGTTTATAACTCATAAATAGCTCTCCTTGTTAAGAATTTGGTGTGGTAACTTCATTCTATAACAAAGATCCTATTTATGAGCTTTTTTTTTATGTGTCGCACTTAATATTACAATCTGTCGTTTGTATAAATGAAGTTAAATGAGATAGAAGAAATGTATCCTTCATTACAGAACATAAAAATAGATACATAAGAAGTAAGATAAACTACCGAGTAAAATAAAAATATGAAAAACTTCGTGGTATCCAAAATATTTAAAAATTTGCCAATCAGGCTTAATCGTATAAAGAATTCCACCTATTGTATAAAGAACACCACCGAAAATAAGAAGTGTCACACCATTCGTACTTAAAGCAATCAGTAATGGTTCAAAGGCAAAAATCACTAACCATCCCATTAAAATATAAATTGAAGTCGATAGCATACGAGAACAGTTAAACCAAGCGAGTTTAAATATACTTCCGTAAATAACGATAAAAAATAAGAAAATAACCCTAACAAAAATTGGAATTATTAATATATTATATTGTAGCTCAAAGAAAAACGAAAAGAGGCATTGAAATGAAAAGATGGAATTCTTATGATCAGTCAAACGATGTGAACGAAATCAAAACATTTGAGCCTTCTGTTCAAACTTTTGAGTCTACACCTCAGAGTAGTTCGAATCAATCTGATTATTCTGAGACTATAAGATGCGACATTCCAGTCATCGTAACAAGAATTGAACATCATCATTATTGCCATCAATATATTTATAGACCAGTCACAAAAAAAGAGGTTAATCATTATCATCGAGGCTCACAATTCTTCAAAAAAAGTTGTGACAAAGGTCAAAATACTGATAAGCAATAATGCCACTAATTTTTCTAAAAAAAAGGAGATATAAACATTATGAAACAATATGGTTGTTCACGTTTTATGGGTAAAGAAGAAGAAATGAAATATCAAAAACCTTGCTATGACGAAGAAAAATGGTATCCAGAAGAAGACGAATGTGAATTCGAAAAAGAAGAAAAATGGGAATACGAATCAAAACGTCCAGAATACGGATGTGGATGTAAACCACAACGTCCTCAACATGGATGTGGAGGTAGACCACAACGTCCAGAATACGGATGTAAAGTAGTTGTTGAACCAACTGTATACTGTAAAGAAGAAAAACATTATCGTCATTGTGTAAAACACATTGTGCCAGTTGTTTGCAAACAAGTAGAAAATCATCACTATGATCATGAATATGTTATTGAGAAAAAAGTGGTTAAAGAAAATAACCGCTACGATCATGGTCGTCGTAATGAAGATTGGTGCAAAGTTGCAGGTTGCGGTCGAGGAAAAGGTGAAGACTGCGGTTGTGAATACTAGTCTGATTTAAGTTTTAAAAGCTGAGTTCTTAAGAACTCAGCTTTTTTTGTTGATAAATGAGGTAGAAGAAATGTATCCTTCATTACAGAACATAAAAATAGATACATAAGAAGTGAGATAAACTACCGAGTAAAATAAAAATATGAAAAACTTCGTGATATCCAAGATATTTAAAAACTTGCCAATCAGGCTTAATCGCATAAAGAATGCCGCCTATTGTATAAAGAACACCACCTAGAACAAGAAGCATCACACCATTTGTACTTAATGCAAGTAATAATGGTTCAAAGGCAAAAATCACTAACCATCCCATTAAAATATAAATGGAAGTCGATAGCACACGAGAACAATTAAACCAAGCGAGTTTAAATATAATTCCACATATAGCGATTATTGAGACAATACTAAATAAAATCCATCCTGATTTTCCATTTAAGACCATTAGACAAAAAGGTGTATAAGAACCTACAATTAATACAAATATCATACTGTGATCAAGCCGTTGTAAAAAATTAATGACAGGATCTGATGAAATAATCATATGATAAGTAGCTGATGTTGCGTAAAGTAATAGCATACTTAAACCAAAAATAATCACAGATATTAATCCGGTCAACGTGTAATTTTCCATTACGACTTTAAAAATCATCGCAACTAAAGCAATAAGAGATAAAATAGCCCCTACTAAATGAGTAAGTCCATTAATAGGTTCCCTTATGTAATTGTTCATCTTTAATCCTCCTCATAATAACCATATCAATTATATTAATTATAGTTATGATTCATGTCATTTAGTGTCTAAAAATAAACTATAAACATGATTTAACGATATAAATAGATTAGTTATAATACTTAGTTTTTTCATTCACTATGTTTCTTATAAGTTAGAAAACGTATCTCTTATTGTAGGACTGAAATATTGACATAAGTTTAGTGTAAACGGATGAATACAAGACTAAGTTTGTATTATTTTGTTCTAATTCATTCATTCAACTCATATATTTTTATCATATTATGGGGAGGAGAATATATGATGTTAGAGATGATTATGCCATACGTTAAGTGGATTGGATTAGCTCTTTTTGTTATTTTTATATTATTAATTCTTTGGAAAAAGGCGCCACAAGATAAGGCCATTGTTGTGACAGGATTAAGACGTCGAGTGATTAGTGGGAGTGGAGGAATTGTTATTCCATATCTTGAACAAGTATCAAGAATTTCACTTGAGAATATTAAAGTAGAAGTTAAAACTCATGAATCACTAGATAGTAATGGAGTACCGATTGATACAGATGGAGTTGCGATTATTAAAGTTAACTCAGATCCAAAAAGTGTTTTATTAGCAGTGGAGCAATTCAATACAGGACGTGAAAAAGAAACGATTAATGTGATTAAAGAAACTGTACAGGATGTATTAGAAGGAAAGCTTCGCGAAATTGTTTCTAAAATGAGTATTGAAGAAATATACAAAGATCGTGAGATGTTTTCTCGTGAAGTTGAAAATGTTGCTAAAGAAGACCTTGAGCAAATGGGACTTGAAATTAAGACATTTACGATTCGTGACATCGATGATACAAAAGGTTATTTAACGGCTTTAGGAGCAAAACAAATTGCTGAAGTTAAGAAAAATGCAGCAATTGCAGAAGCAGAGGCAGAACGAGATCGAATGCAAAAAACATCGGAAGCAAAACGTCTTGGAACAGAAGCACAGTTAAAAGCGGAAACTCAGATTGCCCTAGCTAAAAAAGAAAAAGAATTACAAATTCAGGCCTATAAAGAAGAAGAACAAAAAGCCCAAGCTAAGGCTGATTACGCTTATGAAGTTGAACAAAATATTGTGAAAAAGAATGTCATTGAGGCGTTAAAAAATACCGAGTTATTTGAAGAACAACGACAGACTGAAATTGCGATGCAACAATCGATCAAACAAGAAAAAGAACTTGAAGCAACCGTTAAAAAGGTAGCAGAAGCACAAAAATATAAAGAACAACAAGAAGCTGATGCTAACCGTTATGCCATTATTAAAAATGCAGAAGCAGAAGCTGAATCGATTCGAATTAAGGGGGCAGCAGAAGCAGAAGCCACTCGTATGAAAGGTCAGGCTTTAGCGGAAGCCATGAAGGCAGAGGCAGAGGCTATGCGTGAAAAAGCAGAGGCTTATAAGCAGTATGGAGAAGCTGCTGTTGTTCAGATGATCGTTGAAAAGTTACCTGAACTTGCTAAAAATATAGCAGAACCACTAGCACAGACAGACAAAATTGTTATTATCGATAATGGAGGCGGAAATGGTGCAGCAAGAGTCACGCAAAATGTAACTAAAATAATGTCAGAAATTCCGGAAGTGGTTGAATCATTAACAGGAATCAATCTCATTAATCTGATCTCTTCTTTTGAAGCATCCTCCCCTCAAGTAACTGAAGATGAAAGAAGTGAATAAAAAGGCCAAGGGCCTTTTTATTTTTTGACAAAGAAAGTGTTAAATTTTAAAGAATAAAATGTCGTAAAAATAGATAATAATTCGGATTTGATCGAAATTTATGTTATACTAAAGACATAAAAATGTTATAGGTAGGGTTATGAATTTATGAAATGTATGTATAAAAGGAAATTAGTTAAACTTGGAATTCCTTTAGGGGTAGTTGGTATTATTCTTTCAATGAGTTTCACTCAAAATATAACAACTTCAGCATTAAAACAAGAAGAAACTAAAGAGAAAGAGATTTATGTGGCTAAAGCAGATGAAGTCACGAATACCGTAAATGACAATCAAAGAGATGAAGAGAAAACAGAGCAAAGGCAGGAACAAGTTGAAGAAAAACATCCCATTAACTATGTTTCTAAACCTACGTTTTATCAAAATGTTATTACCGTCTCAAATCCGGACTCAATGTTAGTGCTTGTTAACAAAAATTACGCTTTAAGCGAAGATTATGAACCAAGTGATTTAGTGTTACCGAATGTTTTATCGACTGATTATAATCAAAATCAAAATATTTACTTACGTAAAGAAGCTGCTATGTATCTTGAACAGCTATTTTATGCCGCTCAAAATGAAGCGGGTTTAACGTTATTAGCAAGAAGTGGTTATCGTTCCTATCAAACACAAATTTCATTATATGATCGATACGTTTCACAAAATGGAACAGAAAAAGCAGATACATTCAGTGCAAGGGCAGGGCATAGTGAACATCAGACAGGGTTAGCTATGGATGTAACGGCGGATAGTGTTAATAGACAATTAGTTACCGATTTTGGGCTAACACCAGAAGGAATTTGGTTAAAAGAGAATGCTCATCGATTCGGCTATATTATTCGTTATTTAGAAGGTCGTGAAGATGAAACAGGTTATCAGTATGAACCGTGGCATATTCGTTATGTTGGGGTAGAAGCTGCAACTGAAATTTATGAAAATAATTGGATTTTGGAACAATATTTAAACAAAAAGAGCTAAAAACTTTAGCTCTTTTTGTTTTGTCATGAGTTATGAACTTAAGTTTTTTCAGTCGAGATTTTCATCTATCTAATACTTAATGAAAAAGAAAAAACGCCTACTTGCGTAGACGTTTTTTTGGAACAGATAATTAAGCTTTGTTAATTGATCCGAATAATTCCATTTTTTCTTTAACTGTAGCTTTGATTGCTTCGAATCCTGGGTTTAATAATTTACGAGGGTCGAATCCTTTACCTTCTAAATCTTTACCAGCTTCGATGTATTTACGAGTAGCTTCTTGGAATGCTAATTGGCATTCTGTGTTAACGTTGATTTTAGCAACACCTAAAGAGATTGCTTTTTTGATCATTTCTTCAGGAATTCCTGTTCCACCATGTAATACTAATGGAGTGTTTCCAGTTGAAGCGTTGATTGCTTCTAAAGCATCGAATGCTAAACCAGCCCAGTTTTCTGGGTATTTACCGTGGATATTTCCGATACCAGCAGCTAACATAGTTACTCCTAAGTCAGCGATTTGTTTACATTCAGCTGGATCAGCAACTTCACCTTTACCAACTACACCGTCTTCTTCTCCACCGATTGATCCAACTTCAGCTTCTAAAGATAAACCTTTTTCAGCAGTTAATTTAACCATTTCAGTTGTTTTAGCGATGTTTTCTTCAATTGCATAGTGAGAACCATCAAACATGATTGAAGAGAATCCAGCTGCCATAGCGTCTAAAGCACCTTGGTAGCTTCCGTGGTCTAAGTGTAATGCAACAGGAACAGTGATGTTTAATTCTTTCATCATTCCGTTAACCATACCTACGATTGTTTCGTAACCGCACATATATTTTGCAGCACCTTCAGAAACACCTAAGATAACTGGTGAATTATTTTCTTGAGCAGTTAATAAGATTGCTTTAGTCCACTCTAAGTTGTTGATGTTGAATTGACCAACAGCATATTTACCTTCATAGGCTTTTTGTAACATATCTTTAGCAGAAACTAACATGTTGTTACCTCCATTGTATTATGAAATTATCGGGTAAAGAGATTTTTAGATGACTCTTTAGTCTTCTCTTCCCCAAAGTAATTATAACGGATGTTGTAACAAAAAGAAATAAAAATGTTTCATTTTCCAGTTGACTGAATAAGGTAAAATAATACTTCCTATAATAGAGTATTTAATTCTTTTTAATAAAAGGGTTATTATTTAGATATTTTTTCGTTAGTCAATTGATGCTTCATAAAAAGGCGCTCGAAGTATCGCTTCATTAAAGCCACAATTGGAACAGAGATGATCATCCCGAACGCTCCTAAATAGCTTCCCCCGACTAATATAGCGATAAAGATCCAAACAGGAGCCAATCCAACGCTATCACCTAAAATTTTAGGCTGAATAATGTTTCCATCGATTTGTTGATAAATAATTAATAAAACACAACCTAAAATCCCTAGTTTAACATTTGTAAATATTCCAAGAATTAAAGCTAGTGCTGCACCAATGATGGGTCCGATATAAGGAATAACATTGGTAATCCCAGCGATAACCCCAATCAGTAAGGCAAATGGATGACCGATAATTAATAATAAAGTAGTGGATGCGATTCCTACAATTAAAGCATCTAGTAATTGACCTAAAATGAAATTTCCAAAGACTTCATGTAAATCTTTTAGAAAGTATTTAATTCGCTGTCTTAACTTAGAAGATAAGAGAATCATTGAGACATTATCAATGGTTTTTAAAATAGCCTCACGATCCTTTAAAAAATAAAAGGTTAAGATAATGGTAGCAACGAGATGAATGAAAAAACTTGCAACATTGGTGATCACGCCACTTCTAGAATCAAAAATGGTCGTTAGAAATTGACTGAGAAAATTAGTAATATAAACGGCTAACTTTTGAATTTGTGTCTCACTGATATAAACAGATTCAAAATAAGGAGATATTTTTGATAACCAATCGGTTAAAATCGTTTGAAAATTAGGTAATGCTTCTCCAATCGTCAATAAATTTTGAAAAAGTGGAGGAATTAGTAGCTTAGTTAAAAATGTAATGAATCCAAAAATCAGGATAATAAGCGTTAGAAGGCTAATTAAGCGCGTCGTTTTATGAGATAACTTTTGATTAGTGATTTGAATCCATAAAATGTGAACGAGGCGTTCAATAAAACGCAAAGGACGGTATAAAATGTAGGCTAGAACAAAGGCGTATATGATAGGAGAAATAATCGATAAAAATGTAAATAGTATATTCTTTACAAAGAAGAAAATATCTACTGAATGTCGAGAGACTTGATAGACGAATAATAAAATACTTCCAATGATTAACGTGATGATCCCGATATTCAAGTAATTTTTATTAAATTTAAATTTATCGAACATAAATAACGCCACTCCTTAATTCGGATAGTGTTTAAATTCCTTTCTAATTAAATAGATACAAATACCCGAAATGATTAAATCAGTAATAGGTTGTGCTAACTAGACGCCATTTAACCCTATAAATTTAGGTAAAATTAGAAGAAGTGGAATCAGTAAAATAATTTGTCGTAAAATAACCAATCCAATCGAGAGTTTAGACTGTCCAATCGATTGAAAAAAGTTTGGACCTGTTGTCGCAAGCGCACAAAGTGGAAAAGTGAATAAATATATAGAAGCAGAAATGTATTTCATCATTATATATCAGTCTTAGTTGAGCAATTACTTTAATACTGAGGCAGACTATAGTCCAGCTAAAAGTTTTCCGATATGAAAAACTTATCTGGACTTATATATAATTTTAATCCACTAACAGCTGAAGCTAATAAACGTTGATCAGAGTTGAAGAATTGAACCAGTGTCTCAGGAACGAGTTGAATTAAAATAAAATTGATTATAAAAATAGTCGTTTCCGCAAGATTTCCATTAAAAGATTAAGTATTACTATATATCTGGAAATATAATAAGCAATATAACAAAAGTTGTATTCCTAAAGAGTTGATTGTCGAGGAATTAGGTTCAAATATTAGAAGTATTAACCGAGTATTAAAGCAGCTAGCGGAAGAAGAAATTCTTATCAATTTAAAAGGAAAGGTCAAAGTACAGAATTTAGATCTTATCTTATCGATGATTAGTAGTTATGATTTATAAAAAGGTATAATTTAATATAAACTAGGCACCTTTATTGACAAACTAAATCTATCAGCATATACTAATTATATGAATATTTGAATATCTATTCATATGATTTGGAGGCGAGTTCTTATGGAGAATGATAAAACATTTAAGTTAGCTTTATTGGGTTTAGATTGTGCTAACTGTGCAAATAAAATTGAAGAACGGGTCAATCGTCTTTCGGGTGTTGAAGAAGCAACTTTAAATTTTTCAACTAGCCGATTAACGCTTTTAATTAATGATCCACAGCTTAAATTAGAAGTCATTGAAGAAATTAAAAAGATTGTGGAACAGTTAGAACCAGATGTCACAGTTATAGAAAATAACTCAGGTGAAGTTTTGAATCAAAATCAGTGTTGTGAGGGAGATTGTTCAAGACATGATGAACAACACTTACATAAACATGCATCTAGTCACGAACATATTGTTAGAGAGCTTAAAGTCATAGAAATTCTGAAAGAACAGAAAAACTTATTAATTGGATTTACCGTTTTCTTAATTGCTGTCTTATTTCCATTACAACAACGCGTTGAGATTGTTTTGTATCTAATGAGTTACTTACTTATTGGTGGTAACGTCATCGGGGCTTTTTGGCGTCATATTAAACGTGGTGAAATATTTGATGAGAACTTTTTGATGACAGTGGCAACTGTTGGAGCCTTTTGTATTGGAGAGTATCCAGAAGCAATTGCGGTTATGTTATTTTATGAGATTGGTGAACTTTTTCAAAGTTATGCGGTCAATCGTTCACGCCATTCCATTACAAGTTTGCTTGATATACGTGCCGATCACGCCAATTTAGTGACTGAATCTTCAGTCGAAGAAGTGAATCCAGAAGTTGTTTCAGTTGGGGATTATATTATCATTAAACCTGGTGAACGTGTTCCATTAGATGGAGAAATCGTTGAGGGGCAATGTTATTTAGATACATCAGCATTAACCGGGGAATCTGTTCCATGTCTTGTTTCGGTAGGTCAAACCATTTTATCAGGATGTATCAATACGAATGCTTTAGTCAAAGTGAGAGTCACTAAAGTAGCAGGTGAATCAACAGTGGCACGTATTTTAGAATTAGTAGAGAATGCTTCGTCTAAAAAAGCACAAACTGAAAGATTTATTACAAGATTTGCACGTGTTTATACACCGATTGTTGTGTTATTAGCCTGTTTAATTGCTATTATTCCACCGCTTGTTTTTCAAGCAAGTTTTTCAATATGGTTATATCGTGCGCTTAGCTTTTTAGTGGTTTCTTGTCCATGTGCTTTAGTGGTATCTATTCCACTTGGATTTTTTGCAGGACTGGGAGGAGCCTCTAAACAAGGGGTTTTAATCAAAGGGGGAAATTATTTAGAGGCATTAACGCATGCGGATACTGTTGTTTTTGATAAAACAGGAACTTTAACAAAAGGCGTTTTTAAAGTGATTGAAACTCATCCAGTAAACATGACTGAAGACGCATTCGTTAAACTTGCAGCTTATGCTGAAAGTCAGTCTAACCATCCGATTGCCAAATCAATTGTTGAGGCTTATGGTCATTCCATTGATGAAACAGTTATTTCAAATTATGAAGAAGTAGCTGGTAAAGGGATTAAAGCGATGGTTAATGAGCAACAAATTTTAATTGGAAATGCAACTTTAATGAAAGAATCTAGTCTTGAAGTGTTATCGGTTAGTGCAACGGGAACCATCATTCATATGGCTGTGGATCAAGTATATGTAGGTTATATCGTTATAGCTGATGAGATTAAAGAAACATCAAAAGAGGCTATTTCAAAATTAAAACAACAAGGTGTTTCACAAGTTATTATGTTAACGGGTGATCAAGGGAGAATTGCTAAACAAGTAGCAGAAGAATTAGGTGTCGATCGAGTTTATGCCGAATTGTTACCTTACCAAAAAGTTGAACATGTTGAACAGTTATTAGCTAATCAATCTAAAAATAAAAGCTTAGTATTCGTTGGAGATGGAATGAATGATGCGCCTGTCTTAGCACGTGCCGATGTTGGTGTAGCGATGGGAGCAATTGGGTCAGATGCAGCCATTGAAGCGGCGGATGTTGTTTTAATGGAAGATGATCCGATGGCATTAGTCAAAGCCATTGATCAGGCGAAACAAACGAAGTTCATTTTATATCAAAACATTATTTTTTCTTTAGGGGTTAAAATATTAGTGATGATTTTAATTGCATTTGGATTAGCAACGATGTGGTCGGCTGTTTTTGCAGATGTCGGTGTCACTGTTTTAGCTGTAATTAATAGTACACGTGCGTTAAAATCAAAAAAATAAAAGTGATCAAAAGGATATCCTCATCAGTGAAGATATCCTTTTTCATTTCTTTAGAAAATCTTAAGTTTTCTTTTGGCTTTTTCTTTAGGAGTTCTTGTTATGATAAGTTCGTGAGATTCACAGCAATTGGGTAAGCTTATTCTAAGTGGTATAATAACAGTAAAGGACACGTTAGAAAGAGGGATTTTATGAATCAATCACATATTTTAATTGTTGAAGATGAAAAAGAGATTGCACTTGCGATTGAGGCATATTTGACGAATCAAGGTTATAAAGTGAGTCTAGCAAGTAACGGAGTTGAAGCGCTTGAACTAGTAGAATCAATCCCGATTGATTTGGCGATTGTAGATGTCATGATGCCTAAAATGGACGGAATTACATTCACGATGAAGCTTCGTGAACACTATCATTTTCCTGTCATTATGCTATCTGCTAAATCGGAAGAAGTGGATCAAATTATGGGATTAAATATGGGGGCTGATGACTATGTCACGAAACCGTTTCGACCTCTTGAACTTTTAGCTCGTGTCAATTCACAGTTACGACGTTATAAGAAGTTTACGACTGCTACCCAAGAGGTTAATCAACATCTCATCACGATTGGGGGACTTGAGATGAATACAGAAACGAAGGAATTTACGGTCGATGAAGTACCGGTTAAATTAACCCCCATCGAATACAAAATTTTAAATTTATTAATGAAACATCCGGGACGTGTTTTTCCAACTGAGGAAATTTATGAAAGAATTTGGAATGAGACGGCCATCAATACGGATACGATTATGGTTCATATCCGTAACATTCGAGAAAAGATTGAAATTGATCCGAAAAAACCAAAATATTTAAAGGTGGTGTGGGGCGTTGGCTACAAAATTGAAAAACAGTAAGGTTTTTATTTCACTTGTCTCTTTTTTATTTTTATTTCTTTTAGCGATAGGAATCTGTTTTAGCTATCCTAAAATTGATGAGATTTCAAAATTAAGAGGTTACAATTATTTTGAAATGTATGAGTTTTATGAGATTCTTAATAAGGAAAGTTATGAACTTTACCTTCAACAGCTCGTTAAAAGTAAAGAAAACCAAACATTATTACCTGAAGATATCTTTTTATTAGAAACGGTAGAGGACCGTTTAGAAATTTTTCAAGCGTTGAAAAATGGCTATTACGAAGAGGATGATTATTATCAATGTGAAAGAGATGATAATAACGAAAACTCAACGATAACAAATACGGAGACGCTCTCTAGTCAACAATCAGTTTGTGCCTTATTAGATTCATTCGATGAAGAAATTGAATCAATTCCTGATCAAGTGTTTAATAGGTTATCTAAAGAAGAACAACTCATTCTAATTGAACCCATGCTTAATAGAAGTTTAGAGAATTTAGAATCGAGTTTAATAGATTATCAAATCGAAAATTTATCTTACTTTGTCATTAATCATGAGACAGGTGAAAAAATAGGGGATGAATCGTTACAACAGTTATTGACCGCTGGAGCAAGTAATGAACTCAACGACTTATATCAATATTACGTGGTCTTAAATTACGATGTGAATGGAAATTTAGAAGTGGAGCAATTATTTGGTGCTGAGTTTAAGCAAAAATCAAAATATGAACCAGCCGTTATTGATGCTAAACAAGAGGTTAAAAACTATTTTATTGATCCTTATTTTTTACGTCAGTATGTAAATATTGATGTTAAGCCGATTAAAGATACGACATTTGTTTATGCGGTCCCTAAAACACTCATCTATTATGATGAGATTTCAAGACAACAGGAGACTTATTCGTATTGGGGAGTTCAGGAAGCCTTAATGCCAATCAGTTTCGTTACTGGTTTTATCATTTTTATCTTTAGTTGTTTAATTCCTATTCAGACAGTCAGAAAAAATAAACTGATTCATCATTTCTTAAGTTGGCCAATTGAAACATTGCTATTGACGGCAACACTTCCGGTTGCGATTTTTGTGGAATTATTGCCAAGTCTGGTGCACGATACGATACATTCTGAATTTAATTATTTTTTAAGTGCTTATTTTAGTCATGAAATGATGAATAGAGTGGTATTCATATTAAATCTGATTATTTGGTTTGTTGTATTAGCATGGATTTTTATTTTAAGCTTATATGTTAGAAATTTACTGAAACAAGGATGGAAACTCAGTCTTAAAGAGAATTGTTGGACGTATCGAATCTATCGATTTATCCTTAAAAAACTAAATGCCTTTTTAGTTTTTGATTTAAAAGAAAAAAATAAAAAACGATTATTCATGATCGTTTTTGGACAGTTTATCCTTTTATCTCTTTTTTGCTTAGGATGGTTTTTTGGAATTTTTGGAGTCTTTGGTTATAGCGTCATCTTATATTTCATTCTTCGCAAAAAGATGATAGAAATAGAGGAGAATTATGCTCGTTTATTCAAGGTGACAAAGCAGTTAGCAGATGGGAATCTTGACGTTGAGATGAATGAAAATCTTGGAATCTTTAATGCCTTCAAAGAAGAAGTTAGACAAGTTCAAGACGGATTAAAAAAAGCGGTGGATGCAGAAGTTAAAAGTCAGAGAATGAAGACAGAATTAATTGCGAATGTCTCACATGACTTAAAGACACCGTTAACATCTATTATTACGTACACTGATTTATTAAAAGATAAAAATTTAAGTGATGAAAAGCGTGCACAATACTTAGAAACGTTAGATCAAAAAGCACATCGATTAAAAGTACTAATCGAGGATTTATTTGAGATGAGTAAGGCAAATAGCGGGAATATTACAATGAACTTACAAGAAGTTGATATTACTTCTTTAATGAAGCAAACCCTGCTAGAACTCGAAGATAAAATTAAAGAAGCAAATTTAATGATTCGTTCAAACTTCCCAGATCATAAAGTCACCCTGATGCTTGATAGTGATCGCATGTTCCGTGTTTTTGATAACCTCATCTTAAATATGACAAAATATGCTATGCCAAGCACACGAGCATATCTTGAGATTGTAGAGAATGACAATCAAGTACAAATTATCTTTAAAAACATATCAGCTGAAGAAATTAACGTAAATGTGAATGAATTAATGGAGCGCTTTGTTCGTGGAGATCAAGCTCGTCATACTGAAGGTTCAGGACTAGGACTCGCGATTGCTAAAAGCTTTGTTGAGCTTCAAGGAGGAACGCTTCAAATTCAAGTTGATGGTGATTTGTTTAAAGTCATGCTGACATTTAATAAATAAACGAAAAGCACTGAAGTTTTTTCAGTGCTTTTTATTTATAAATAATAGACATTTTTAATAATAAGGGATTGCATGTTTAAAAGATGCCCCCCTATAATTAAATCAATGAAGTGAAAAAGGATTTAATTTATAGATTAGGAAGTGATGAAATGAAAGTTTTAAATATTGGGTCATGTAATATTGATTATATTTATGAAGTTAATCACATGGTACGTCCAGGTGAAACCCAAACCGTTCAAAATTTACAAGTGATCAGTGGTGGTAAAGGGCTAAATCAGTCGATTGCTTTAGCTAAAGCAGGCGTTGACGTGTATCATGCAGGTTTAATTGGAAAAGATGGAACTGTTTTAAAACAAACGTTAGAGAGATATGGTGTGAAAACTGATTATGTTCATGAAGTAGAGGGCCCAAGTGGTCATGCCATTATTCAAATAGATGCAAACGGAGAAAATAGTATTCTCGTTTATCCAGGAGCTAATCATTTGTTTGATGAACAGAAGATTGATGAACTTTTCACTCACTTTGAAGCGGGAGATCTTCTTTTATTACAAAATGAAATCAATGAAATGCCACTTATTGTGAATAAAGCTTATGAAAAAGGGCTTAAAATTGCAATTAATCCCGCTCCGTTTAATGATCAGATTAAACAAATTCCACTTCATTTAGTTGACTATTTAATTTTAAATGAAATAGAGGGGCAAGATTTAACAAAAGAAACGGATGACTTTAAAGTGTTAGAGAAATTAAAAACGATGTATCCAAAAACTCATCTGTTATTAACACGTGGAAGTAAAGGCGTTCTTTATACTCATGAAGATGTGATGATTGAACAATCAGCTTATAAAGTAGAGGCTGTGGATACAACGGCGGCAGGTGATACGTTTATTGGATATTTTATTTCAGGACTCGTTCGTGGTTTATCAATGGACGACATTCTAAAGCTAGCATCTTTAGCTTCTTCAATTACAGTTACACGAAAAGGATCTTCTACATCGATTCCTACATTAGAAGAAGTATTAAACAAACAAAATAGCTAATTTTGATTTAGTTAAAATGTAAAAAATATATTATTTATAAAAGAGGTGGACATGAATGAGTCAAAATATAGGGTGTTTAGGGAGTTTATTAAAGTTATTTGGTATCGTACCAAAGAGTATTAATTCAAAAACTGAAGGTATTCCTATAGATAAATTACCTTATAAGCTAAGAGATGATTTCTTATCATTTGCTGAGCGATCATTTTATAAAACTTTAACTCTTGCGTTAAAAGACGAGTCTGTTATTGTTTTCTCAAAAGTTTCTTTAGGTGATTTATTTTTTATCAATAGCAAGGATTATAAACAGAAAATGACTTATTGGAATAAAATTAATCGTAAGCATGTAGATTTTCTAATTTGTGATGATGAAACACTAAAACCGTTAGTAGGTATCGAATTAGACGATTCAACTCATGAAAGAAAAGATCGCCAACTTAGAGATCAATTTGTGGATCGAGTCTTCGAAACTGCAAATTTAGCTCTTATTCATATTAAGGTCAAAAGAGATTACGCAATTTCTGATTTACAAGAAAACCTTAAAAAGTATATTAATCAAACTCATAATGTTATTAACACCGTTTCATCTAGTACAACGAATGTACCTATTTGTCCAAAATGCCAGGTAGAAATGGTTTTGCGTGAAACTAAAAAAGGTAAGCATGTAGGACAAAAGTTTTATGGATGCATAAACTATCCTCATTGTAGGGAAATGAAGCCATTTTAATAATACTAAAAGAACTCCTTTCATATGATTTAAAATACATCTTAGGTGAAGGGAGAGTATTAGATGAAGAATTTGTTGGGTGATTCTCTTTATCGCTTATATAAGGTCGTTTTAAAATTAATTCTTGGCATCATCCCCACTGTTACAATGGGTATCTTTTTTGTTAGACAATTGATCCTATTTAATTTTAAGTCTGAAGGAATAGTTTTAAAACTTGCTAAGTTATCGACTGGATTAATAGTAGTTGCTATTGAATCTATCGTTTGTTGCTTAGTTGGACTAACGATTATTTTTATTTTAATGAGGCTTTGTTCTTTTCCTAGTCATCAAATCAATGTTGATTCACTCGAGAATTATCTTTTTAACAAGAGGGAAAAGTCACGTTTGATTTCACATAGCAACTCTTTTTTTAATATGATAGGAATTATCGTCTTAGTTTGGATCCTTTGCTTTCAACCCCACTTTATTGCAAGTTATCAAGTAATTGACGGAAAGTTTCAAATGTTAGAGCCACTGTTTAATGAATCGGTATTACGAAATTATCATCCACTTATTTTTATCGTATATGGGCTAGGGTTAGTCTATTATGGATTTCAATTAAGATTAGACAAGTGGTCATTTAATTTTATTATGTTAAAATTTGTGTATAAGATTAGTGCTTATTTACTATTTTGTGCGATGCTTTTAAATCAATCACTTTTTAATGAACAATATTTTACAACTTTATTTGCTTTTAGTCACTTAAACTGGACGATGGATTGGTATGTTTTGAGTCGTTTTTTAATCGTCAGTTCATTATTAAGTTTAATTAGCGATCTCGGTCCATGGAAAGTGAAAGATCAAAGAAGTTAAGGGAGGCGGATTAAAATGAATGTTCTGGATGGATTAACCCTTCTTTTCTAAGTCATTTGAAAAGAAGGGGATAAATATGTTTAAAAATGATGAATTAAATCAAATAGCATTTCCATTAATGTTAAGTAATGTTTTATCTTTAGTAATTGGTCTTTGTGATCAAGCGATGATTGGACATTTATCAATCAGTAGTTTTGCAGCTGTTGGAATCGTAGCTAGTTTTATTAATAGTATAACAGGTGTTTTAGGAGCTATTTCAATTAGCTTTAATATTTTAGCTGCTAGAGCTTATCGAAATTCCTTATTATTTAAAGCGTATATTCAATCTCAAGTGGTGTTAAGTCTTATCATAGGCGTTATCAGTTATGTAGTAATAGGGTTTAGTAAAGAGTTTATTTTTCATGAGTTATATCAATTAAAAGGGCAGGTGCTGATTGATGCCTTATCTTATGCTAAGATTTTTAGTCTCTCGATTGGACTAAACTTGTTATTATTCACAGCTTCAACCTATTTAAAAATTACCAATCAAACGAAATACATTTTAGTTGGTAATGTCGTAGCTGCTATCAGCAATGTCATTTTAGATTTCATTTTCATTTATGGACTTAATTTCGGAATGATAGGAAATGCCGTAGGTTCCATTCTAGCTTTATGTTTCAACCTTATAATCTATCTTTTTTTCCTACGATCAAAATGGTGTTGGCAGCCTGTTATTATTAAGTTACGATTGATGAAAAAATGTATGTTTCATTCTTTTTCATTTATGGTTCAGGAATTTTTAGAAAGTACCATTTTAGTTTTAGTGTTAAATATATTAATTGCTCGTATTGGATTACTAGAAGTATCTGTGTTTAACTTAGTAAATCTTTTGTTAGAAATCTCATGGATGCCGATGTATGCTTATTCCCAAGCCATTTTAACCATAGTGAGCAAACAGCCTAAAAGACTTAAAAGTATTAGAAAAGAAGCGATAATAAGATCGTTAAAATTGTACGGAGTAATCGCTAGTATTCTGATTTTCAATAAGGGAGTCATTTTTCATCTTTTAACTAATCAACAGCTATTAATGAATGAATGTCGTCTGCTATTACCCTATGTCTTTTTATTATATATCTTTCGTCAGCCATTGATGATGAACCAGACTTGTTTACAAATTTTAGGTGAGCAGCGTTGGGTTTTAAAAACGACGGTTGTTTGTTATTTAGTTGGTTATTTTATTGTTTTTCTATTCATTAAGTGGAATCCATCGCTGTGGATTATTTATGTTGGGATTGGGATCATTTATTTGGCTTTAACGTACTTAATGAAATTTAAGTTAAAAATAAAATAATTTTAGACAATTATCTCCAAAAAAGTACTTGTTTGTAGTAAAATAAGGAAATGATATGATGTTGATAGAGTTATAGAACTAGGTGGAGATAAGACGTGATTAAGGGGCATAGGTCAATCAAACAAAATTCAATTACTTTCATTATTTTTATTATTGTCATGATTGGATTAACTGGAATGATGATTGAAAATTTTCTTGAACAAAACATTATTAATCGTTCTCGAGATGAAAGTTTAGAAGTTTCAAGTCATATGGCAAAGGCGATTAGTGACCAGTTAAATGTTAGTGTCAAGGAGCTAGAGTTTTTAGCGAATGTTATTGCTGATAGTTTGTCAGAAGAATCAACGTTAGCGTTAAATATATGGAATGACGAGATTAAATCAGATTTTTTTGATGAGTTATATTTAGCCAAACCAAATGGAGTCGTTTATTCATCTGAAGGAATAGAGAGAAATTTTGAAAATAGAGGATTCTTTAAATTAGCTCTAGAGGGAGAAGTCAGCATCTCCAATCCAACGACCAGTGAGTTTGATGGTGAACGCGTCATTATGTATACAGTACCGATTAAAAAGAACGGTCAAGTCATCGGTACGTTAAGCGGAAGAAATACAGTAGATGAGTTAAATAAAGTCGTATTAAGTAAAATCTATGGCTTCGGAACGGATGTTTACATTGTTGGAGATAATGGAGAAGTTATTATTTCAAACAACTTAGATAATTCACTTTTAGTGAGCTCGTTCAATGATTATTATATTAATTTAAACCGATCAAAAGAGGTTCAGTTACCATATATTCTTTCGACGAATCATAGTCAAAGTATTGAATGGACTAATAAATATAACCACCGAACTTATATTAATTATCAAAAAATCGATAGTATTAGTGATTGGTATGTTTTAACGACAGCAAATCCTGATCGTCTTGCTCAAAAGATTCATAATACGGAAAAAGTGACGTTATTAGTTGTTATGATGATATGGACAGCAGTTATCTCTTTCCACTTTTATGTGACTAAGATGAAAAAAGATAGTTTAGAATACATTGAACGATTAGCTTTTAATGATTCTTTGACGGGATTATTTAATAATGATGGATTTGTTAAAGAGATAAAATCTGTGCTAAAACGCTCGCCATATCGTTACTATTCACTAGTAGCTTTTGATATTGAAAGTTTTAAATTAGTTAATGAAATTTATGGTTATAGTAAAGGTGATCGACTGTTAATAGAAATTGCTCAACAGTTAAAATCAGAATTTCATTCATCAACAATTTTTGGAAGATTAGGAAATGATGTTTTTACCTTAATGCTTGCTAAACGAATTCAATATGATGAGGACAATATTTCTTCTCGAATTGAGCGAGTGGTTCGTTCAGTTAGTGAGAATATTATTGAGATGACATTAAATGTAAACATCGGGTTTTATGATTTTAAAACGCAAGAAGAAAATATTCAGCTTGCCGTAGATCATGCAGATATGGCACGTGTTCATGCAAAAACACTACCAGATAACTATTATGTATTTAATCAGGATGTAGTTGAAAATGAAAAAAAATTAAAAGAAATTGAACAAGCAATCAAATCATCATTAGAACAAGGACATTTTCAAGTATACTATCAGCCTAAAGTAAATCCGATAACTGAAAAAATCGCAGGAGCTGAAGCGCTAGTTCGCTGGTTCCATCCTAAACGAGGATTCATTAGTCCGGCAGATTTTATTCCAATTTCAGAGAAATCAGGCGATATTGTTGATATAGGACGCTGGGTTTTTAATGAGGTTTGTTTAATGTTGGCTGATCAAAAACAAAAGGGACTCAAAAGCGTTCCTATCTCGATTAACTTATCACCAGTGGAGTTTTATCAGTCTGATTTAATTGTTTTCTTAGCGTCAACGATTTCAAAATATCAAGTTGATCCGAGCTTAATTGAAATTGAAATTACTGAAACAGCTGCCTTAAGCGATATTACTTTAATTAATGAAAAGATTGCATCTATTCATGATTTAGGAATGAAAGTATCGATGGATGACTTTGGAACAGGTAGTTCGACGTTTAGTAATTTAAAACATGTAGATATCGATGTTTTAAAAATCGATCGTTCATTTTTATGTGATATTGAAACTAACTTTAAAAGTAAAGAAATGGTTCATGGAATCATTGAATTAGCGAAACGAATTGGGATTTCAGTTGTTTGCGAAGGGGTAGAAGTTCAAGAACAAGTGGAGATCTTAAAAGAAATGAAATGTGATTTCATTCAAGGGTATGTGTATTCAAAACCACTACCAAGACCTCAATTTGAAGAGTGGATTTAATAGATGAAGTTTTTTAAGCCAAAACAAGTAATCTTATCAAGTATAACGATAATATATATATGAAAAACTCCTAGGGATTGATGAATCTCTAGGAGTTTTTTTATTAGCGATACTTAATATGAACAGAAGATCATGTTATGTTATCCATAAAGTTTAGTTAATTTTTAATGAATTAAGAAACATTTTTTATTGAATGAAAAAAGGTTGACATTAAATGGTTTAAGCATATAATAAATATATAAACACCCCCCCAGGGGGTAGGAGGTTGGGACTATGAACGAAGAACGAAAAAAGTCATTACAAACTTTAAAAACGGCTAAAGGTCAAATTGAAGGGATTATGAAAATGATAGAAGATGATCGCTATTGTATGGATATCTCCAATCAAATTCTAGCTTCACAAGCATTATTAAAGCGTGCCAATTTATTAATTTTAAAGCAACATTTAGATCATTGTGTCACTCAAGCTTGTTTAAATGGCGGAAGTGAAGAAAAAATTAATGAAATTATGGTTATTTTAGAAAAAGCAATGAGTAAATAGAGAGAAGAGATAGAATGAAGAAAATATCACTTAAAATTGAAGGTATGAGTTGTTCAGCTTGTGCGAATCGAATTGAACGAATCGTTAATAAGTTAGATGGTGTTGAAAAAGGTGTGGTTAACTTTGCCACTGAAACATTATCACTTGAGTATCATGAAGAAATCACGAAGTTAGATGAAGTAAAATCATCGATTGAAAAAGCTGGATTTAAAGTCAAAAAAAATATAAAAGATTATACGTTTAAAGTTGAAGGAATGAGTTGTTCAGCTTGTGCGAATCGAATTGAAAAGGTCACAAAAAAACTTGAAGGCGTACAATTCGCATCTGTTAACTTTGCGACAGAAAAACTAACAATAAAAATCGATGCTGATTTAGTAAGTTATGGACAGATTAAGTCAGTTGTTGAAAAGGCTGGATTTCAGTTAATCTCTGAAACTGATATAAAACAAGTGCAAGAGAAAAAATGGGGTGAAGACGTAAAATTATTAGTTCGTTTTATTATTTCCTTAATCTTTGCGATCCCATTATTAATTGTCTCTATGGGACATATGGTTGGAATGCCACTTCCTCACTTCATTGATCCAATGATGAATCCATTAAATTTTGCTATTACTCAGCTGATTTTAACGATCCCAGTTGTTGTGACAGGTTATAAATTTTATTACGTTGGAATCAAAAACTTAATTCAATTAAGTCCTAATATGGATTCGTTAATTGCCATTGGAACGTTAACAGCCTTTTGTTATAGTTTATTTGGAATTTATAAAATAAACGAAGGTGATGCTAGTTATGCGATGCACTTATACTTTGAATCAGCTGCTGTTATTTTAACTTTAATTACGTTAGGTAAATACTTAGAGGCTGTTTCAAAAGGTAAAACGTCACAGGCTATTAAAGCCTTGATGGGCTTAGCACCTAAAACAGCTAGGATTGAACGTAACGGTGTAGAATTAGAGGTTCCCATTGAAGAAGTAGAAGTAGGTGACATTGTCTTAGTTAGACCGGGTGAGAAATTACCGGTAGATGGTGAAGTGATTGAAGGAAGTACAGCTGTTGATGAGTCCATGTTAACAGGAGAGAGTCTTCCAGTTGAAAAGACCGTAGGCGATGTAGTGATCGGAGCAAGTTTAAATAAGACTGGATTTATAAAGTATAAGGCAACAAAAGTAGGGCGTGACACAGTACTTTCACAAATTGTAAAACTAGTAGAAGATGCGCAAGGTTCGAAAGCGCCAATCGCCAAAATGGCAGATATTATATCAGCTTACTTTGTACCTATCGTGATTGGATTAGCGTTCTTATCAGCCATAGCTTGGTTACTTGCCGCACAATCAGGTGTGTTTGCTTTATCTATCTTCATTTCAGTTTTAGTAATTGCTTGCCCTTGTGCTTTAGGATTAGCAACTCCAACAGCGATTATGGTTGGAACAGGAAAAGGTGCTGAATATGGCGTTTTAATTAAAGGTGGAGAAGCGTTAGAAACAACGCATAAACTAACGACTATTATATTTGATAAAACAGGAACCATTACAGAAGGTAAACCAAAAGTAACAGATATTATTACAACTTCACTAACAAAGGAACAATTGCTTTATTATGCAGCTAGTGCTGAAAAAGGGTCTGAACATCCGTTAGGAGAAGCCATTGTTAAAGAAGCACTTGATCGAGGTTATTCATTAGGTGATTTAGAATCATTCCGTGCAGTAACTGGTCATGGAATTGAAGTTGTGATCGAAGGAAAACAAGTTTTAATTGGTAATAAAAAACTAATGATTGAAAACACTATTGATGTAACACCGTTAAGTGAGGTGTCAGATCAGTTAGCTTATGACGGAAAAACACCGATGTATATAGCGATTGATCATCAACTTGCAGGAATCATTGCAGTTGCAGATACGGTTAAAGAGAGTAGCAAACAAGCCATTGAAAAATTACATGAGATGGGAATTAAAGTGGCGATGATCACAGGTGACAATCAAAAGACAGCAGATGCAATTGCTCGTCAGGTTGGAATCGATTTAGTGTTAGCTGAAGTCTTGCCAATTGATAAAGCGAAAGAAGTGAAAAAACTTCAGGCTTTAGGTGAAAAAGTAGGAATGGTTGGCGATGGAATCAATGATGCACCTGCATTAGCGAGTGCCGATATCGGAATAGCAATCGGTAGCGGAACAGATGTTGCCATTGAATCAGCAGATATTGTTTTAATGAAGAGCGATTTAATGGATGTTTTAACTGCTATTAAATTAAGTCGTGCAACGATTAAAAATATTAAAGAAAATTTATTTTGGGCATTTGCTTATAATGTTCTTGGAATTCCAGTTGCGATGGGTATTTTACATGTATTTGGTGGACCATTGCTAAATCCAATGATCGCAGCAGCAGCGATGAGCTTAAGCTCAGTGTCTGTATTATTAAATGCCCTTCGTTTAACACGTTTTAAAGGTTAATAAAAAATAGAGGTGACGATACGATGAAAAAGAAAGTTCAATTAGAGGGAATGAAATGTTCAAATTGTGTAGAGCATGTGAAGAAAGTATTAGGTGATTTAAATGACACAACCGATATTCAAGTTGATTTAGGAAGTCAATTAGTTTTATTAGAAACAACGGTTAGTGATGAATTAATTAAACAAACGATTGATGATGCAGGATTTTCAGTTTTAGGAATTGATTAATTGTTTAAAAATAATCGATATGAAAAAATGCGGCTGTGATAACAGTTGCATTTTTTACGTTAAATATGAACAAATTTATAAAAATAAGGGTAAACAAATAAACCAAATTAAATGCAATAGATTAATACTTAAATAAAAGCAAAGTAAGGCAAGTAAACAGTAATTTGTTAGGCGTACCATGTGGAGACTAGCTGTTTTTAATCGCATATAGAGATAAAGAAAAAGAAGTGCAGGTAAAATTCCTTTGATGAAAAATGTATATAACTCACTTTTTAAGATAATAGCCATTAAAGGATTAGCTTCTATAATCACTCCTGTTTTTAAAAGGAACACAGTGAAGATAATATCTGTTAAGTTTAGAAGATAAAGAAGAATGAGTTTTAATTTTAAGTTGGGAAGTTGATATTGCTTCATAAAATTGATCATAAATTACCACCTATTAGAATGTTGTGGCTTTATTATAGAGTTTAGTGTCACATCCTATTCAATTTGGTAAAATTAACGAGATAATTTTTGATCAATAGGTTTAGGGTTACCCTCTTGCTCATTTGATAGGTTTATGATACTTTTTAAAAAGTGAAAGATTTGAGTTTATGAAAACAGGATTAGCTCTTGCAATAGGGCTTAGTGTGATGATCTGTGGAACAATCTTAAATGAATGATTAAAAATAGGTGGACTAATAGAACTTAAATTTGATCCATCAAGTGGAGGACACCCTGCTATTGTTTATCAAGCAGATATTCATGAAGATTATATGGATGGATTAAAAGCTTTAGCATTTGAAAAAATAAGTGATGAATTAAAGGTTGTAAAAAAACATTTGATTAGGGGTGACTGAGATGACAGAAAAAGAAAAGATGTTAGCTGGAGAGCTATATATGGCTTCAGATAAGGAGCTGTCTGAAGAACATTTGAGAGCACAAAAAATTTTAAGAGAATTTAATCAGTCAGATGATGATTTAAATCGTAGTGAAATTTTAAAACCCTTATTCGGAAAAACGGGAAAAAACTTTTGTATTAAGCCGACATTCCGTTGTGATTATGGCTATAACATTCATGTAGGAGAAAATTTCTTTGCTAATTACGACTGTGTTATTTTAGATGTTTGTAAAGTAACCATTGGGGATAACTGTCTGTTAGCACCGCGCGTTTGTATTTATACAGCCACACATCCATTAGATGCACCGACTCGAATTTCAGGATTAGAGTATGGAAAAGAAGTTAAAATTGGAGATAATGTATGGATTGGTGGAAGTGCAGTCATTGTTCCTGGGGTGACGATTGGAAATAACGTTGTTGTTGCCGCAGGGTCAGTTGTTGTAAAGGATGTGCCTGATAATGTTGTAGTAGGAGGAAATCCAGCTAAAATTATTAAGTATTTATAAAAATATGACTTACAAATATTAATTGATAGATGATAAGGCATGAGAGGATTCATCTTTTATTGATATAGTGACTACTAGGTAATAGACGAACTAGTAACGATTAAATTCTTCTAAGGCGTTAAGTCATTAATATGTTATAATGGTTTAAATAAAAGGAGGATTTCTCGGATGATGGAACGTTTTAAAAAGCAGTTAAATTTCTTAATTGAAATTGATCAAGTAAAAAATATTTTACGTATGACTTCAATTGCAGATGGATCACGTCGTGAAAATGATGCAGAACATTCATGGAGTTTAGCCATGATGGCTGTCTTGTTTGCTGAATATGTAGACGATCAGATTGATTTATTAAAAGTCATTAAAATGGTATTAATTCATGACTTAGTAGAGATTCATGCAGGAGATACATTTTGTTTTGATGAAGCGGGAATGCAAGATAAGGAAGCTCGTGAACAAGCATCCGCAGATAAGATTTTCGGTTTATTAGAACACGATCAAGGTCAAGAATTACGTCAATTATGGGAAGAGTTTGAATCTTGTGAAACACTAGAGGCAGAGTATGCGGCAATGCTTGATCGATTACAGCCACTCATTATGAATTATATTAATGAAGGTGGGACTTGGGCACAGCACCAGATTTCAGTTGAACAAGTATATAAAAGAAATCAAATTACTTTAGAAAAGGGACCTCAAGTGTTTAAAGACTTTATTCATGAAGTTATTGAGGAATGTGTGGCTAAAGGTTATATTAAATAATGAAAAAGTCGCTCGTTTAATTAACGAGCGACTTTTTTTCTATGTTTATCTAATTTCATACGATTCGTTAAACGAACGAGTGAAGAGACGAGTAAGATTCCAAACGCAAGGCAACCAGCGATTGCAATTGTATGAACAAAGGTAGCTAAAAATTCATCAATATTTCCTTCAATAAAATGCTCCATCGTGTAATAAATCCCGCTACCGGGTACAAGAGGAATTAGAGCAGCAATTAAGTAAACAGTGACGGGAACTTTATGTAATCTTGCCATGATTTCAGCATATAAAGCAATCACAACTGTGGCAACAAAATATTGACTCAAATCATTTCCGAAAAAAGCTGATAGTTCATAGGCGATCCATCCTAGTGCCCCTCCGAGTGAAGCGAAAAAGACCATTTTTCCACGAATATTAAACATAATACAAAATCCAATCGTGGCAATGAATGAATATAAACAAGAGAGTAAGATAGCCATAACATCCTCCTAAAAATATGCCGATAATGAGAGTGCGATCCCTGTACCAAGTGCAATGGATGTAGCTGTTAACAAGGCCTCTGTCATTTTTGTTTGTCCGGCAATGAAGTCTCCAGCAATGACATCACGAACAGAGTTAGTAATAGCAACACCAGGAACTAAATTCATCACCATTCCAATAATCATCTTATCAACATGTTGTGCAATCTCCAAATCACAGGCAACGGTTGCTAAAAAGGCGCTTATTATACTACATAAGATAGTGACGAAAAAAGGATTAGTTCCAAATCGTTCTAAATAATAAGAGACGATTTTAATTAAAGGACCAATCAGCATCGCACAAAAAGCATCTGCCAAATTACCACCAAAGAATAAAGTAAATGTCGATGATGTTAAGGCATAAGCGAGTAGTTGAATTTTAAAACTATAAACGGGACGTGATGCGATGGCGTCTAGTTCCTCACTGACTAGCTTTAGTTCAGGTGTCGTTTGACAAATTTGTCGACAAAGATGATTTAAACGTTCAACCTTATCAAAATTAGTCGATCGAACATGAATCCGTTTTGCTTTAGTTAAATTAACGTTATCAGGCGTTGTTATTGTTGTGATAATAGTTGTTGGAACAGCGTAGACGTCTACTTCCTTTACACCATAGGCTAGTGCCATGCGTTGGATCGATTCTTCTACGCGGTATATTTCAGCACCACTTTCAAGAAGCATTTTTCCAAGTTGTGTACTGATATTTAGTAATTTATTAAAGTCCATGTTTAACACCTCACGGAAAGTATAACATATGTCAATGACAGAATGGTAAAAGAATTGAATTTGATGAATATAATAATTCGGTATATTTAATGATCCACTTAGTATACTTCTTAATATAGTTTAGTATGTCAAGGTATCATTTTTTTGTAGAGCACTTATCTGTTATTATCTAGTATTGAAGTTTTATCTTGATTTACATGAATCATGTATTCACCCAATTAGTCTTATCTTCGTTTTTAAGAAGATTTCAGGAAATTAAAACTTAAATTACCATATTATAATTTATAAAAAAGGGAATAAAATGTTTTGGTTGTCGAATTTTGGTGATTGAATTGTTGTATAGAAAGAGTATTTTCGTTTGCTTATTTATATGTGGTGTGATACAATGAGTTTAACTTAATAGTCTTTTTTGATTTAAATTTGAACCATGGGGTAGTGCGCAACTCGAACATTGATTGAAATTTTTTGAAATATGGCTTTAAGAAATAAAAATTTACAGGAGGTACTTGATTATGACTACAGGTACAGTAAAATGGTTTAACTCAGAAAAAGGTTTCGGATTCATCACTGTTGAAGGTGGAAACGACGTATTCGCTCACTTCTCAGCAATCCAAGGAGAAGGATTCAAAACTTTAGAAGAAGGTCAAAAAGTTTCTTTCGAAATCGTTGAAGGTGACCGTGGACCTCAAGCAGCTAACATCGTTAAATTATAATTTTAACCAAATAGCTTTAAACTGTGGATAAAATATTTATCCACAGTTTTTTTATTTTATCCAATTAGTCTAAAAGTGGAACAATCAGTATATATTTATTATATAGACAATTTCTCCTATCGTTTTTATATAAGTCCAAAGAAGTGATTCATGATTAAAAATCTTAAAGTTCTGTTAGGGATAAAGCTCTTTCAATTCAAAGTAACAAAGACTTTAAATCATAAAAATGAATGTACTGTGATTCATTAAAAAGTACGGAATGAAAAGATATCAATAAAGGAGATTGCTATTATCAGTTCTTCAAATAAAGAGGTGTGAACGATAATGAATAAATGGATGCGATTATGTATTGAAGAAGCAATTGAGGGGGTTCATCAAGAGGATGGAGGTCCTTTTGGAGCAGTCATTTTAAAAGATCATGAGCTGATTGCTCAAGCACATAATACGGTATTAAAAAGTCATGATCCGACAGCTCATGCTGAGATAAATGCTATTCGTCAAGCATCACAAAAGTTACAACGATTTGATTTAAGTGATTGTATTTTAATCACGTCTGCAGAGCCGTGTCCGATGTGTTTATCCGCCATTATGTGGGCAGGAATACGTCAAGTTTATTATGGATGCACGGTTCATGATGCAAAAGAGATAGGGTTTGCCGATGAATTTATTTATACATATATTCAAAATCGTTCAATAGAAAACGCTCCTATTCAGTTAGAGGAGTTACTAAGGGATGAAGCCTTACAGGCGTTTAAAGTATGGGAGGGAAAGAAGGATAAAACTCCATACTAGGAGGGTGAATGAGAGGAGAGTTAAGGTATGAAGCACATTAGTTATGGAATGCCCCAGCTCATTGAGTTAGATCAGATTGAAGAAAGCGTTCAACTTTGTTCAGAACTAGGCCTAGACTTTATCGAGTTAAATTGTAATTTACCAGCGTGTCAACCTGAAATAATGAACGTTCAATACTTGAATTTATTAAAGTCAAAATATAATGTTTCTTATATACTTCGTCTACCAGAAAATCTTGACTTAGGTCATTTTAATCGCCATATTCGTGAGGCTCATTTAAGAGTCATCGAAGAAGCCATTGGTGTTGCTGATCGACTGGGCTGTAAGATTTTAAACATTCATATGAATCCGGGCCCTGAATTATCATTTTCAGACGATGAAGATTGCCTATACGAAAAATATGAACGACTATATTTAGAAAATTTAATGTCTAGTATGGAATTAATCGATATTTGGTTAGGTGGAACAGGCGTTTTAATAGGAATTGAAAATACAGGAATGTTTAATCGATCTTATATTCAAGCTGCTGTTAAGGAATTATTAAAGAGTGGTCGCTTTTGTCTGACTTGGAGTGAAAATCAAAAATCTAATTTATTAGACGATGATTATGAATTTTTATTAAAGCATCAATCAGAAATTAAGTATATTCATCTCCCTAATCAAGATGATGAAAAAAGACAATCAGTTACTTTTCAAGAGGGAATTAAAGAAAAGTTACAAATAGCCCAAAAAAATCAAGCAAGTGTATTAATAAAGGCTCAAACTAAGGAATCATTAAAACAATCAGTGGCTCGAATTAAAGAATGGCATATCTTTAAATAAACAATGCTGCTTAATGAAGTGATTCATTATTTTAAATTTATTTGATTAAACTGCATAAAAAAACTCTAATATCATTAGAGTTTTTTTATTGCGAAAATTCAGATTCAAAAAATTCGATTTTAGCTTGTAAAATTCGTTCAAGTCCTGAAATCGCTTGAGAAATTTCAGATAAACAAACTTTTGCATTATATAACTCGTCTGGAGTTATTCCTTGAGAGTTAATAATCGTATTTAAACGGTGTGATTCATGATAAATGACATCAGAAAAAAAAGATTCCTGTAAAGCAATTGAGGCAATTAAGTTATTAATTGCCTGGTTGTGATTTGATTGATCAGATGATAACATGAAAAGTTCCTCCTTAGTGCCATGATTAAAATGTAGTTACTTATAGTTTAGTTTATGCAAAGAAAAATAAAGTGGTTATATAAAGAAGTATCTTTTCGTGTGCATAACTAAGTTTATTGGATAAATAATAAGGGTAAATGTATGAGGAGGTGAATTTATGAGTCCAAAAGAACTTTTATATATTGAGGATGCATTAGGACATGCTCAACATATGGAGAAAAAATGTCGATGCTGTGCTGATCAATTACAAGATCAAGAATTAAAACAAGTTGCAGAACGTTTAGCAAATAAACATAAAATGATGCTTAATGAACTTTATCAATTATTAAACTAACGAGGAGGGATTTCGATGACTGATCGCGATTTAATGGAAGATATTCTATTAATTCTTAAAGGTGAAGCTGATTTACAATTACATGGAACGATTGAGTCTTCAACATCAAATGTTCATACAACATTCAATAAAGTGTTAAATGAAACATTAACGATGCAAAATGAAGTTTATCAATTAATGGCTCAAAAAGGTTGGTATCCAACAGAGGCAGCTGAACAACAAAAAATTGCTCAAGCTAAACAAAAATACGCTCAAGCAGCGGGACAAAGCCAAAATTAATAAAAAAGAGATTCCTTATTGAACATGTCTTTCAGTTTTACAAAAAAGTAGGTAGAACCAATGGTCTAGCATACTTTTTTATTATTTTCGTGATTAAAATTATATTTATCTTTACAACACAAAAACAAGCAGTTATAAATTTATTACCACTTGTTTTTGTGTTGTAAAAGTTGATGTAAAACTTCGTGTATTTTCAACGAAAAATCTAAATTTTCATTGCTACAACAATAAAAAATACGATTGCAAAACAATCGTATTTTTCAATTACATCTAGTTGTGTAATTTCAAAAATTCCACTGCAAAACTGAAACTGTTGCCTTATTAAAGAAATCTCTTTTTTATTAGTGAGCTAAGTGTTTAAATCTTTATGATTGTTTTATTAATACACTAATCTATTATTTGATAATATCCTAACTAATAATGAGGTATTTTTTAAAATATTATAAAGGCTCAACACTGGAAGTGTTTCTTGACAAAAAGTTGATACAAATAGCCGAATCACAGAATTAGAATTTAGGTATTTTTTCATTACTAATAAAGAACCATTAGTGTTAATTTATTAGTTGAACCAAGTCAAGCGCCATTTTTGGTGAAGACTCATTATAAAATAAGTAGTAATTTTAAAGAGTTTATTGGCATTAAGTCAAAAAATGTGGTATTTTATAAATGTTTGTAAAAAGACCTAGTAATATTAAATAGTTTAGAGGTGAATTGATTGTTCTTAACAGTTGGAGACAGGATACGCCAAATAAGGCAACAATTTAACTTAAAACAGGGGGTCTTTAAACAATTCGGGATTACTCAACATTATTTAAGCATGATTGAGACAAATAAGCGTCAAGCACCACAAGAAACGCTTAAAGATATCTATGAAGCATTATTAATCTTAACAGATGGTGAAGTTGAGTCTCTTTATACGTTTGAAATGTTTTGTATACCAGTTGAAACACAGGTTAAGCAATGGCTAGAAGAACAGTTGAATAGCGATAATTTTTATGAAAAATATGAATTATTCATCTCAATTGCCCAAAAATATGATTTAGCTGAACATCAGGTAGAAATTAATAAAAAAATGGCAAGGTATTATTTTAAAATAAGTGATTATCAAGCAATGTCACATTACTACCGTCGTGCCATTGGATGTGCGTTGAAGCATAAATTAAATTCTGCTCATCTACATATGAATTTTGGTAAAAGTTTATTAACAATCGGTCATTATGACGAGGCGGTTTTGAATCTTTGTTTAGCTGCTAATTCTGCTCAAGCGTTAACCGAAAGATCCCTTATTTCGTATGATGCTCAGATTTTTCTAGCTCTAACTTATCATCGAATGAAAGAGTACAAGCTAGGACTAGAAGTCATTAATCATTTGTTAATGAAAGAAGATGAATTAGTAGACGGTCGCTATATTGGTGTTATAATCTTAAAAGAAATGTGTACTCGAGGAATTGAAGGATCAGAAGTATCACGAAAATATTTATTGAAATTATTGAATTCAGATCAACTAAAACAATATCCTGAATATGTGCATGTTGTTTATCATACGTTAGGATGGAATTACATAGAAGCAAAAAAATATGATAAAGCTCTAGAGGCTATGCAAATAGCATTACCTCTTCGAAAAAAAGAATTAGATAAAGCCTTAACGATGTTATTAATTGGACATATTAACGCTGAAATAGGACAATATGAAATTGCTCAAAAGTATTATCATCAGATCAAAGATCGGATTTTCTTATCAAACAGTTTGAGAACAAAACGATTATGGATTGATGAGCAGCTAGATTTATACTGTAAACTGAATCAAATGGAAGAGATTAAAGAATTGTTTGCTGAGTTAAGACAACTCGTTTGTGAGAGAAAATTCCCAGAATCTATGTTGTATGAATTGAAAGCTACTATTTATAAAAGGTTTGAAGGAGAAATTCCTCTTCGTAAAGAGGAATATCGATTTCTTAATGACTTTTTTACCCTTTAAAAGTATCACAAAAATATCACAGAATCTTGTGATATTTTTTTTGTACTTTTTTTCGTTATTATATAGTATGATAAAGTTGTACGAAGGGTAATGTACATAAAGGAAAATTCTAAGTTGTTTAATTTGGGAATAAATAATTTAGGTTTAAAAAGTTATTTAAATAATGGGATTTTTAAATAACTAGAATATGGGTAGCGTTGTTCTCATTCTTTTATTCATTAGCATAGGGGTATGCAAATAAAAAAATTCGTTTAATTTGGGAGTTAAACGAATTTTTTTTATTTCATTGAAACATTAATGAAACGAGAGATCAACCGTTTCTAAAAGAAGACATTAGGGAAATTTATTTTTTTATGTAAACTATTAGCTAATATTTTAAATAGATACAATTTCATTGCAAATCATATATAAGTTTAAAATTATAACATGCTATAATAAAAGTTAAGAAACAGTAAGTGGGGGGATGGAAATGGATAAGTTAGAATTTATGTTTTTAGAATTAAAGAAGCAAGTAGAGTACTATAATCGTCAATTAAAACAAGGGAAAACTCCAAAGGAAATCGCTGAGGCATTAGAGATAGATGAAACTAATTTTACAAAAAAGTTTGGGAATGGGGGATATTTTTATAATTCAAATACTAAAAAGTACGAACGAGAGATAATGAGTGATAAATTTAGTTGGAGTAAAGGCGATATACAAGTGATGATGCCTAACACACCATCGACAAATAAAAAAGAATAGATGACGTATTTATCCGGGTGGGAATAAGAAAAGGATTAAAATAACTAGGACTTAGAAAGAGTAAACAACAAAATAGAGCGTAAAAAAACATTATTTTAGTATCACGCAATTGAAGGTTTAAAGCTAATGGTAATGAGAGCTGATCTTTTAAAAATGCCATTAAATGTTGAATAATAAAACAGATGTTTCGCACACTTTTATAAGATGTGATAAGATAAGAGCAAGAGGTGAATGCAGTGATTAATTATATCGCTAAAATTACAATCTATGTTAATAATCAAGAAGAAGCTAAACAATTTTGGACGGAAAAGATGGGATTTATTTGTCATGAACAACCAATGGGTCCGAATTTTAAATGGATGGAAGTTAAACCAAACAAAAGTACATCGACCTCATTTGTTATTTATGAAAAGCAATTAATGAAAGCACAAAATCCAAATATGTCAGTCGAACATCCTAATGTCATTTTAAGTACTTCATCAATTGAAACCGTGTATAATAAATTAAAAGAAAATGAAGTAGAAGTAGGACCATTACAAGAAATGCCTTACGGTAAAATGTTCTCATTTAAAGATCAAGATGGAAATAACTACTTACTTCGAGAAGATAAATAACGAGATTAAAGGCTAACAAGTGTTAGCCTTTTTAATTAGTATTTAAAGTAAAGGTTATGGTTTAACTAGAATTAATCGATTCAAATAATGCCTATTTAAAGCTAACTTGATAACGTGATTAAAATAGCTTTTTTATTAAGTTTATGTTATAAAAGGTAATAAATGGGTGATAAATATTTTTATAAAGGGAGAATAGTATGATTAAGTTAATTGCAACAGATATGGATGGAACATTATTAAATAGTAAAAAAGAATTTCCAAATGAATTGTTTGATGTCATTGATCAACTTCATAAGCAAAATATTAAATTCTCAGTAGCGAGTGGGCGGCAGTATTACACTTTACTTAAAGACTTTGAATTAGTGAAAGATGAAATGATCTTTATTTGTGAAAATGGGGCATTAGTTTTTGACCAAGGAGAAAATATTTTTTGTGATAGCTTATCATACGAATCGATTGTTCAATTAATTGAAATCATTCGCAAGATTGAGCATGCATATCCAATCTTATGTGGCGTTAAATCCGCTTATATTGAGAACTCTACTGAAGCATTTGAAAAAAATGTTGCTATGTATTATGCACGTTTTGAGCGTGTTAATGACTTGTTAGAGGTAGCTAAAAACGATCGAATTTGTAAGATTGCCATTTTTGATACGAGAGATGCCCAAACAAATACCTATAAACACTTAGCTTCTTTGAGTGAAACGTTTAAAGTCTCACTTTCAGGTCATGAATGGGTAGATATTATGAATCTAACGGTCAATAAGGGGGAAGCTATTCGTTTGATTCAAAAAAAGTATGATATTTCATATGAGGAGACCATGGCCTTTGGAGATTATTTAAACGATTATGAAATGATGAAGAGCTGTTATTACAGCTATGCGATGAAAAATGCACATGAAGATTTAAAAGAAATTTGTCGTTTTGAAGCTCCATCTAATGACGAGAATGGAGTGATCAAAACCATTAAGAAGATCACTCAAATCAATAAATGACGTTTTATAAAAAGCTGGTTTTTATGACTAGCTTTTTTATTTTGATGAGTGCAAGAGTAGCTGAATAAAAAGATTTCGATGATGTTGGTTTGATCTCTTTAAACATTAAGTAAATTTTAGTTAAAAAAACAACATTTAACCAGTTATCCATAACATTTAAACATGTGAAGAAAACGATTTCTGTTTTATAATTAAATCATGTTTTAAGAGAGAAATAAAAATCAGGATAATCGTGCGAACAAGGGGAGAGACACAATGCCAATTTTATTTAATGAGCAAACTAAAGAGTTTCATTTATATAATGATGAAGTCAGTTACATCATGAATATTTTACAGAACAATCAATTAGGACAATTATATTACGGCAAAAAAATTCGCCATAACGATTCTTTTCAACATTTATTAGAACAAAGACCACGTCCGTTATCAGCATGTACATTTGAAGGTAATATGTCATTTTGTATGGAACATATTAAACAAGAATATCCATGTTATGGAACGGGAGATTTTAAGTATCCAGCTTATGAAATTTTACAACAAAATGGTAGTGATATTACAGCGTTTGAATATGTATCTCATCGTATTTATAATGGAAAGCCGACGTTATCTCATAAAATGCCAGCCACTTATGTAGAGTCTGATGAAGAAGCAACAACGTTAGAAGTGACATTAAAAGATTCATTAATTCAGACCGAATTAGTGTTAACTTATACAATTTATGAAACACGTCCTGTTATTACGCGTCATGCCCTTTTTAAACATTTAGGAGAGGAAGAGATCGTACTTAATCATGCGATGAGTGCATCTATTGATTTTCCTGACTATAATTATGAGATGATTGAATTAACAGGTGCATGGTCAAGGGAGCGTTACGTTAAAAATCGTAAATTAGAACATGGGATTCAGTCAGTTTATAGTATGCGCGGATCAAGTAGTGCCAATTATAATCCGTTCTTAGCGTTAAAACGTCCAAATACAACAGAGTATACGGGAGAAGTTTATGGATTTAGTTTAGTTTATAGCGGAAATTTCTTAGCTCAGGCAGAAGTTCATACCTATGGAACGACTCGTTTGATGATGGGATTACACCCTAATCGTTTTAACTGGGTATTAAAACAAGGTGAAGAATTTCAAACGCCAGAAGTTGTCATGGTATATAGCCAAAACGGGTTGAATGGAATGAGTCAAGCGTATCATGAGTTATATCGAACACGTTTATGTCGAGGATATTGGCGTGATCGCGTTCGTCCAATTCTAGTTAATAACTGGGAAGCAACGTATTTTGATTTTAATGAAGATAAAATTGTATCTATCGCAAAAGATGCAAAAGAATTAGGAATCGAATTATTTGTATTAGATGATGGATGGTTTGGAAATCGTGAAGATGATACAGTTGGTTTAGGAGATTGGTACGTTAAGAACTTTGAAAAATTACCAAATGGTATTACGGGTCTTGCTAATCGTGTCACTGAGTTAGGAATTAAATTCGGATTATGGTTTGAACCTGAGATGGTCAATAAAAATAGTGATTTATATCGCGCTCATCCGGATTGGATTTTAACGACGCCAAATCGTCGTGCTTGTCATGGACGCCATCAATTTGTTTTGGATTTCTCTCGCCAAGAAGTTGTGGATTATATTTATGAAGCGATGGCTAAAGTTTTAAGTGAAGCCCCTATTTCATATGTAAAATGGGATATGAACCGAAATATTACAGAATGCTTCTCAGCAGTTGCTAATGCGGCTGATCAAGGAAAGGTATTTCATAAATATATTTTAGGTGTTTATGATTTATATGATCGTTTAACAACTGAATTTCCGGAAATTTTATTTGAATCATGTGCAAGTGGTGGATCTCGTTTTGATCCAGGTATGTTATACTATGCACCACAAACTTGGACAAGTGATGATACAGACGCAGTGGAACGTTTGAAAATTCAATACGGAACATCAATGGTTTATCCAATCAGTAGCATGGGATCTCACGTATCAGCCATTCCAAATCATCAATTATATCGTCACGCTCCATTATCAACACGCGCGAATGTCGCTTATTTTGGAACATTTGGCTATGAGTTAGATTTAAATAAATTAACTGATCAAGAAAAAGAAGAAGTTAAACAACAGGTCAAGTTTTTCAAAGCTCATCGTGAAACCATCTTTAATGGTCGCTTCTATCGCTTGTTAAGTCCATTTGAAGGAAATGAAACTTGCTGGATGATTGTATCGAATGATCAAAAAACAGCGTTAGTTGGTTATTATCGTCCATTAAATGAAGTTAATGTTGGATTCCGACGTGTTAAATTACAAGGGCTTAATCCTGAATTAAAATATCATGTTTCAATTAACGAAACGATGAATTATGGGGATGAATTAATGAATGTTGGGTTGATTACATCTGATGGTTCATGTGGAGAAAATAAAAATCCGTATGATGGAACAAATGGAGATTATCAATCACGTATTTATGTATTAACAGCTGAATAAACGAAAAAGAAGGCTATCAGTAAAAT